>ERZ1066124.189-NODE-189-length-57661-cov-22.086172_pt1 | contig 57661 bp, 49 predicted proteins | sample MGYA00382771_ERZ1066124 | MGnify/ENA primary metagenome ERZ1066124 (study PRJEB33369, sample SAMEA5778354) | biofilm metagenome | biome: Industrial cooling water; feature: Water cooling tower basin; material: Biofilm | place: United Arab Emirates | collected... | reverse complement strand
TCGGAGAATCATCGATCGACCAAAGCCGATCGATGATTCCGGGTCTGCTCAGAACCTTCCGACCGTTCGCCAGCAATAATTCTAAGAGTGCGTATTCTTTCCGAGTCAGATGAAGCGGTTGTTCGTCATATCTCACTTCATAAGTGGTTGGATCAAGGCTTAAGCTTCCCCAACTGAGTTTTGGGCGAACGGTTGTACCGCCGCGTCTGAGCAATGCGCGAATTTGTGCCATCAACTCCTCAAGGTCAAACGGCTTCACCATGTAAGCATCCGCACCTGCATCCAGTCCGATGATCTTATCTGCGATCGTATCTCGCGCCGTTAACATTAATACTGGAATCGACGCATTACGATCGCGTAACCGCTGACAAAATCGAATTCCATCCATCTTGGGCAATGTGATGTCTAGCAGCACGAGATCAAATTCTGTCATCTCGACCCAATGCCAAGCTGCTTCACCATCCTGCGCGATATCGACCGTATATTGACGATTAGTCAGCGCTTCCGTCAACATATCTGCGATTTGAATGTCATCTTCTACAATTAAAATTCGCATCGTGAAGTTGATCGATGAAACGCTAGAGTTTAATTTGATTATGCCGTGGTTACGAAAGTTTTTGAATGAGTGCGATCGTAGAGTTGCCTTGAGCGCTTATGAATAAATCATCAGAAGGACAATGGATTCGAGCCGGACTGGGGTTAGCGTTTCTGTTAATGGGAGCCGTCAGCTTTGTATCGTACCAAAACGCGACGCAGCTTATGGAAAGCTCTCAACAAGTCCGAGAAACGAATGCGGTCTTACAGTCTCTCACCGATATTTCTGCGACATTGACCGAAGCTGAATCAGAACGATGGCGCTATGTTTTGCTTCAGGCTCCCGAAGATTTAAAGCGCTATGAAACTGCGATTCAAACTCTGAATGATGAAGTCAGTCAGTTACAAGCTGCGCTCTCTAGCACACCCGAACAGCAACAGCACGTTAACACGCTCAAAACACTAATCACTCAACGAATTACACTGCTTCAGAAGTCCTTGAATCAAAAAGCAAACCAACCGCCTCAAACTTTATCTGTTCAGTTCAAAGAAAGTCAAGATGCGATTCGCCAAGTGATCCATCAGTTGCGGACAACCGAGGAAGAATTATTGCAGACTCAAATGCAGCGATCTCAATCGAATCTGCAAGTGAGAATGCTCATTGAAGTGTTAGGAACCGTTCTAACCTTTATCGTATTGCTTGGTGTTTACGCCTTGCTCTATCAACAAATGATGAAACGTCATCGAGCAGAAACATTACAGCAGAAGTTAGCCCAACAAAAAGAACTCAGCGAAATGAAGCTCCAGTTCTTTTCAATGGTGTCACATGAATTCCGCACACCGCTGAGTTTGATTGTGGGATCAGCACAGCTTTTAGCAGAAAGTCTCAAACCGATGCTTGATCCGATGAAGCTGAAGAATCTAAATCGCATTCAGACATCTGCGAAATCCATGACTCAAGTGCTGGGGGATATGTTGACGTTAGCACGAGCAGATGCGGGACGATTAGAGTTTCATCCGAGTTGGGTCGAAATTCAATCATTCTGTCTCAATCTGATTGAGGATTCGCAACTGTTTAGTGAATCACCTCGATCGATTAAATTCACCCAACAAGGTAACATCACTCATGCTTGGGTCGATGAAAAGCTGCTTTACTCGATTCTGAGTAACTTACTCTCGAATGCGATTAAGTACTCACCTCCTGAAAGCACAATCTACTTCACGTTTAGCGGCAAGCCTGAAACGGTAAAGTTTGAGATTCAAGACGAAGGCATTGGAATGTCGATCGAGGATCAGCAAAAACTCTACGATCCCTTTAGTCGAGGCAGCAATGCGAGAACGATTTTAGGAACGGGATTAGGACTGGCGATCGTCAAAAAATGCTTAGACCTCCATCAAGGGCAGATTTTTGTAGAAAGCCGGGTCGGGAGCGGCTCGACGTTCACCGTCCAAATTCCTCAAAGCCATCCGAAACTGTTAGAGCAAACGTTCAAACAGTAGGACTAACACAGTGAATTCCTATCGAGTGAGTTTCGCATTGAGCCGTTTGATTAACCAATAGCTGATCGAGAGTGCAAAGATCGCGACCCCAAGGGCAATCAAGTCAGCATTGTTCAATTTACTGAAATCGAAAATAATGATTTTCCGTGCGATCGCAATCAAAGAGGTCGCGATCACTAGCTCTAATCGAACCGTATTCTCTTCCAAATAAACTGTGATATTTTCTAGTAGTTCGAGTGCGATTAGAATATTGAGAAATAGCCCGAAAATATCGATTAATGCTCGATTAAAAAAGCCAAATGGTTCTTGTAGCAAATCACGAATTAAAATCTGAATCAGATCAACCACCGCAACTGAGATAACGATCAGCAAAGCAGCCGATAGAATTTTTGAAACGATTTTTTCAAAGCGTCGAATGTAGCTAACATAGCTCGAATCTGCAAAAAAGAAGGACAGATTCTGCACTAGCTTTTCCCATACGGATCTCATAGTTATTCAGGTTGGGGTGATGAGAAACAAGCCGTTCTGAACCTAGAGCAAAGAGTTAGACAAACTCTCATTGCTCAGAATACAGAAAAGTCTAGACTAGGCGAACCTGCTCAACGGCGTATTCAAGAGCTTTTGTACGATCGCTAACGAAATGTTTCTCTGAAACGAGATCTGTAATTCCCAACCGATCCAGGCGGTGTTTAATCTTCTCCGTAGCACCTACAATAAAGATCTGAATTCCTTTATCGTGAGCATCTCGAATCGCATTCTCGATCGCGAGTGAAGCCGTCACACCCAGCAGAGGTACATCACTCAAATCGAGAACGAGCGCATCAATCTCCTTCATCGCATTGTGTTCACGAGCGATCGCCTTAGATACCCCAAAGATCATCGGACCGCTGAGATAGAAGAGCAAAACTCGCCCTTCCGCTTTGTCCAAAAGATACTTCTGCTCCGAGTTCAGTAGCACTTCATCATCGGTATCCGTAATCGTTTTAACTTCCTGCGATTGAAGATTACTGAGACGCTCGATCGTCAGAATGTTCGCAACGAATACTCCCACACCTACAGCAACAATTAAGTCAACAAACACAGTGAGAAGCAGCACACCATACATGATGACTGACCCCCGCAGCGAAACCTTATGAGCGCGTTTCAGGAAACTCCAATCGAGAATATCAATCCCAACTTTCAGCGCAATCCCAGCTAGCACTGCCATCGGAATCGGTTGAGTTAATCGCGCCGCCCCCAAAACAACAATGAGCAACAAGATCGCGCGAGTTAATCCCGACAGTGCCGAAGTTGCACCCGCTTGGATATTCACAACCGTTCCCATCGTAGCTCCAGCCCCAGGCAATCCACCGCATAAACCAGAGACTAGATTTGCAATCCCTTGACCAATTAGCTCTTTATCCGATCGATGTTCTGTCCGCGTCAAACTATCTGCAATCACAGCCGTCAACAATGTATCAATGCAACCGAGTATGCCAAGCATCACAGCATCCACAAGCATGATCGTAGTTTGCTGTGCGGTGAACGTTGGAAGTTGCAATGTGGGTAATCCCATCGGGATCTCCCCAATTCGGCGAATGTTTGCATCTTGAAAGAGGGTGATCGAAACGATCGTGCCTACAATCAAGGCGATTAGTTGCGCCGGAACAAGACGTTTGAGTTTTTTCGGCATCAGGAAAATGATTGCCAACGTCAGAATGCCCAGTGTTGTTTCAACAGGATTGATGTTAGAAAAAAGCTGGGGCAAACTCTCAACAATCTTGAGAACACTACCTTTAGGGGTAGGTTGCCCAAGAAACGGCGGGATCTGAAGAATGATCAAAATCACGCCAATTCCAGACATAAAGCCAGAAATGACGCTGTAGGGCATCAAGGTGATATATCTACCGAGTTTGAAAATTCCGAAGAGAATCTGGAAGATACCTGCCAGCATGACCACTGTAAACGCCATTGCCAAGCCTTGATCTGGATTGCTGGCGACAAGACTGGCAACGATCGCAGTCATCACAACGGTCATCGGTCCCGTTGGTTCAGAAATCAAGGTCGGTGTCCCACCAAAGAGCGCGGCAAAAAAGCCAATACAGACAGCGCCATAGAGTCCAGCGATCGCACCTGCACCAGACGCGACCCCAAATGCGAGTGCCAAAGGAAGAGACACGATCGCGGCAGTGACACCACCAAAGAGATCACCCTTCAGGTTGTCGAATCGAATTCGGTTTGTAAGTTGCATTAAATCAGATGAATGAAGACTTGATATCCATTTATTTAACCAGAGAAGAAGACGAATTGCCTAAACTGATACCGAATCAATTTAGTATCAGTATTGCTCTCAGACTTGAGAGAGCTACCTTATACCAAATTGATTTTTGAGTGCTACAGATTGATTTGGTATTAGAGGGTCACTCGCCTAGAAAGATAGCTCAATCAATGAGAGCAATTCTAGCTAAATCAGAAAAAATAGAAGCTAACTCTCTCAAAGCAACTCCCGCTAATAAAGCTACAGATAACAAACAGAAGGATTCAGATTTATCTATTGCTAAAGGTGGATCAACGAATTTGTGATCAATGCCAGTGATCGCTAGGCGAGTATGAGTCTCGAAAGCAGCAAAGATAGAAAAGCGAAGCGGAGAGTGTGTCTAGTTCCTCTACGCTGATTTTGCTAGTCTCTTGCCAGTTATAAAGAACATCCCAAAGAGCAACCAAAGTGCCCTGCTGCCGCACAAACTCCTGTCCAGAAGCGATTGCCTCATCGACCGTTCTATAGATCGCGGAAGAACTATGAACCTGGAGCGGTTCAAGATTTGGATCAATGACATGAACTTGCCACCCTCTAGCATGAGGAACAGCTTTGACAATGTGATCCAAGTAGTAAATCTCTGTCATTCTGATTCCCTTATGATTCAAGCTGCGATCGCTCCTCAGTTCTACTGCTCAGTCACTCTATCAAGATCGAGTTAGAAAATCGGAGTAGAATCGGGGGGATTTCGGAGGGAAAGGCAGGCAAAGAAAAGTCCTGATTCCTCTCTTTTACCCTTGCTAATCTTCTTCAGTTTATTTGCGATCCCCAACTTCGGTATAAGACAGAACTTCAATCGGTTGAAGCGTTACAAGTTGCCCTTGAAGCATCCTTCGCAGAGTTGGCATAAAACGATCGAGGGCTTCATATCGATCGATAATTGTGAGAACAAGAGGCAAATCCAAAGACAGCGCAAGAATTCGAGTTGTGCGGATGCGACGACTTGCACCAAAGCCTGCAACGGCTCGCGTTACGGTCACTCCCGCTAACCCCTGCTTACGAGCGGCTTCCAGTACGGCAACGTAAAGTTGATCGTGTCGATAGCGAGCAGGCTTGCCTGTGCCGGAGGCATCGCCTTCCGTGAGATGGATCGTCAGTTGTACCCAGCTATTTGGCTCGGTCACAAGGAATTCTATCAGAAAGCAACCCGTGATGTTGATCAGCATGATAAAGCGCCCTTGCTTTCAATCACAATGACTGGAATTTGACTAGATTCTAATACAGTCTGCGAAACTGAACCCAGTAAAACATCATCTAGAGATCGATGTCCTCGCTTTCCAATGATAATTTCATCCGCTTTATAGTCCTGAGCCGTCCGAACAATGGCTTCAGACACTGAACCCTCTACCGTAATAAATCGATGCCGGATGTCTGCCAAAAGCGATCGCACTTTTTCCCGTAACTGTTCGATACCTGTTGGATCATGACCTTGAACAACGTGCAGCACAATTACTTGACTCTCTCCACGCCGCGCCAATTCAGCCGCTTTCGTCAACACAGAAACCGCTAGAGGCGAGGTATCAACTGCCACCAAGATTGAGACTCGTCGAGCGATCGCGACTTTGGTTGGATCAACTTCTCCGCGCTCCAGTAGCTTCGGTGCAAAAGTTGGAATCGCCCAAGCTCCGAGGGGTGCTGTCACTAAAATCGATAATGCCGCGATCGCTAATATCGTTTCTCCACCTTCAATTCCTCGTGCGAGAGGAATCGCTCCGATTGCCGCCTGAACGGTTGCTTTTGCAGAGTTGCCTGGAAGTAAGAACAATCGCTCTTTCCAGTTCCAGTTACTCTTGAGAGTAGACAAATACCAGCCGATACCCCGTCCGAGCAGAGTCCCGATCGCTAAAAGTAATAATCCTGGCAGTAAAACATTACCCAATACCTGTAATTGAATGCTGGCTCCTAATAAGACAAATAGCAGCACTTCTGCGATCGTCCAAAGACTGTCAAATCCTATCCGTAATCGCCGCGCTAAAGGAGCATCTAACTCGATCAGAAAGAAGCCGATCGACATTACGGCTAAGTAGCCAGAGAAGATCGGAAAGACTTCAGCTAATCCAACTAATAACAGTGCAAAACTGGCAGTCACTAACGTATCCTGAACTGCATTCTGTGTCCAATTCTGTTTTGTCAAAAGCGCGACTAATCCTTTAGCGGTTAATGCCCCTAGTAGGATTCCAACGACAATTTGAAGCACAATCTGGAATGGAAGCAGTTGTAATGCAGTCAGTGTTAGTCCTCCGGGCAATGTGATCCGAGTTTCACCCTCAGATAGAAACGCAAGGAGCAGACTAAACACTAACAGGAGCAGGACATCAGACAATGCACTTCCGGTGAGAATTGCATCGGGAATCCCTTTTTTAACGCCCCATCCTAAACTTTTCAGTCGTAGCATTCCGGGAACAATCACAGCGGGAGATTCGGCTCCGATAATACAGCCGAGTAGCAGTCCGTTCATGAAGTTGAACTGAAAAATCCACATTGATGCCAATGCGATCGCAATCGCTTCTCCTGCTGCTGGAAGAAACCCTAATCTCAGTGCAACGCTTCCTTGCTGTACCAATTTTTCTCGATCGAGTCCCAATCCTGCTTTCATCAAAATCACCATGACGGCAATCGATCGCAAGAAATCAGCCGATTCTAGAACTTCTGGGCGAATAATATTCGTCACCTGGGAACCCAGCAAGATGCCAACGAGTACCATTCCAACCAGGGCTGGAATCTTCAATCGTCGTGCAATCTGCCCCCCAAAGAAGCCACCCAGTATAATCCAAAGAAAACTTCTCAGCATCACAACATCCTAAAGTGAAATGAACTCATGCGATTTGTAGGGGCAGAGTTCCAATAGCCAAATAGACCTACCTCTCCGCTACAAATCGAATCGGTAGGAGCTATCAGCCTTTTAGGATGATTGTTTGTTCCTGTCGGCGGTTTAGGCAAGCTCCATTGCCTTACTATCACTGTACAGGAATTTTTCTAATCTGCATTCAGTAAAACGAAAAAAACTATAGACCTAAAATCCACCGTGCAACATTGAGATAAATCAATACACCCAGGACATCTACGGCGGTCGTAATGAATGGAGCGGACATCAGTGCGGGATCAAGTTTGAGCGATCGAAACAAAAATGGTAAGCCTGCACCCGCGATCGAAGCAATTAGCGCGATCGCAAATAAACTAATCCCAACTGCAAGCGCAACTCCGAAATCTCCTTGTAAGAAATAAGCCCAAACTGTGACAATGACTCCCAACATTGCACCGAGAATTGCACCTGCGATCGCTTCTCGTCGAATCACCTGAAACTGATTGTTCACAGAGACATCATCTGTATTCAAGCCTCGAATAATCACAGTCGATGACTGCGCTCCAACATTGCCGCCTGTGTCAATCAACAGCGGAATAAATGCCGCTAAAGCTACAACTCGTTCTAAGACATCTTCCTGACTGCGAATCACAGCACTCGTTGCCGTATTGGTCAGAAGCAAAACAAGCAACCAAACCACGCGCTTACGAGCCACTGTAAACAAATTAGAGCGAAAATAGTTATCTCCATCCGATTGCAGTCCACCTAGCGCATAGATGTCTTCGGTCGCCTCTTCTTGCAATATATCTAGCACATCATCGACTGTGACAATCCCCACCAAACGACGTTCATGATCAACCACGGGAACCGCGATTAAATCGTAATCCTGAATAATTCGCGCTACGTCTTCTTGGTCTGTATCTGTCTGCACACTCACGACATCACGATTCACAATTTGGTGAATCTGCGCTTCTAGATCAGCCGTTAACAGTTCTCGTAGCGAAAGAATACCATTCAGATGACCGCCTGCATCGGTGATGTAGAGATAGTAGATAGTTTCAGTCGATCGCGCAACTTGGCGAATTCGTTCTAAAGCTTGCACCACAGTCCATGATTCTTTCAGCGAAACATACTCCGGGGTCATAATCCGCCCTGCGGTATTGGCAGCATAGCCCAACAGTAACGCAGTCGCATCTCGCTCTTCAGGGCTGAGATGAAAGAAGAGTTGCCGAACGACTTTAGCGGGAAGCTCATCGAACAATCGCACTCGATCGTCAGGCGACATTTCGTTGACGACTTCGAGAACATCTGATCGCTTAAAATCTTCTAATAGCGATTCTTGAATTGCAGGATCAAGATATTCATAGACCTCGATCGCTTCATCTTTAGACAATAATCGGAATGCGATCGCTTGCATCACGGCGGGTAAGTCCTCGATCGCGGTCGCAATATCGATCGGTTGAATCGGTACTAATAACTCTTTTGCAGCCTGAAATTTCTTTTGCTCCAACAGGGGTTGAAGCTGCGATCGCACCTGTTCGCGCAGTGCTTGTCTAGAAGGAATGTTTGGGAATTGAGTCATGGTCGGAATCCCCTTGAAATCCAGAGACGTTCAATGGTCGTCAAGGCTTTTTCGGAAGGACAGTAATCCCTACACTCGATCGCGTCTTTCGTCATTGCGATCGACGGATTAACAGCACATTTGAGATAATGGTTATTACTAAAAAATTGGCACTTGCGACAAGGGATGTTGTTCTCTACTAGAGGTTTAGGTTTAGGTAGATCTTTCCAATCCTTCATCATTTCTCTGACTGCTGCCCAAACTGCTGCTGTGTAAACAACTGCAACGAATCCCATCGCAGACAGTCCGCTGATGTCAGGGGCTGTACTAGTAGAGGGTGAGGGATTTGGAGGCTCTGGCAAAGGTTGGCTAGTTTGAGCAGTGACAAGATTTATCTGAGTCATAGTAGTACTCCTATTTAAATCTGAAATCAATCGTTATATAAAGTGGAAACTACAAAAGGGGTTTTGCGATTAGTCCAATTTGACCCATCACTTTTTCGTTTAAAGGGCGATCGCGCCATGTTTGATAATTAAGACACTCACTGTTTGCGAGTGCATTTGTAGAAAAGCGATCGACCGAATCAATTAATTGAGCATTGCTCGTCGAAATATTCAGTTCATCGTTGTGGTGATAGCTACGAGGATCAAAGTTTGCGCTTCCAGTACTCACCCAACGATCGTCGATCAAAGCGAACTTCGCGTGCATCATACTGGGTCGGTATTCGCAAATCTGAATCCCTGCTTCTAACAGTTCACCATACAATTCCCGCGATGCAAATCGAACGATCGGTTTATCATTGTTCTCTCCCATTGTAAGAACTTTCACATCGACTCCGCGCTGTTTTGCCTGAATCAGCGATCGACGAGTTGCTTCATCTGGCACAAAGTAAGGGCTTCCGATCCAAATTCGCTGTCGAGCCGCAAGAAAACTGGCTTGAAATAGCAATCGAATCGTTGACTCACTTAACTTTGAAGTGTCATTCGTAACATAGAGGGTGGCATCATTGATCGCTTGAAGTTGAGTAACTTCTTCAGCACTAATCGTTTGCTTCAGATCAACAGCCCCGTCATTGTACGCCCAATTTTGCACAAAATTTCCTTCCAAAATACTAGCGACTTCTCCAATATAGCGAACTTCAAACTCTAGCCACGGAGCCGAATCGCCATCCCATTCGTCTGAAACTCCTGCTCCCCCAATCAACACTTCTCGGCTATCAATCAGCAACAATTTGCGATGCGTTCGAGAGTTGTAATCAAGCGGCGCTCTCCAGTCAAACTGCCGAAAAAATCGCACCTCTACGCCAGCCGATTTCAATCGACTCCAGTATTCATCAGGCAGTGAGCTAGTTCCGAAATCATCTAAAAGCAGTTGAACAATCACGCCTGCATTTCGTCGCTCAATCAGTGCATTTGCAAATTCGTCCGCTCTCCGTCCGGGAGTCATATAATATGTTTCAAATCGAATTGTTCGTTGAGCGCGGCGAATCGCATCCAATCGAGCAGCATAGATGCTATCTGCTCCTTCCCAAAAGTTAGTGAGTTGACCACGCGCCGTTAAAGCATTGGACAATCCAACGACTAAGAGGGCGTTTGAGAAGTGTCGTTCATTGCACAGCCCGCCCCCGGAATGAAATTCGGGGCTAGTCGATCAAAGTCCACTAAAGGGACTAAAGATGTCTCGCCACAAGGGTTTCAGTCCCTTCAGTGGACTTACCTCCATTAGCCCGGACTTTCAGTCACGGGCGGGACAGCATCGCAGCCCAAGAACTTTGAATACCTCTAAACATCCTCTTAGAGGGTGTTTGAGAAGTAATCGTTCATTGCATTCACCCGCCCGGAAATGAATCTCCGGGCTAATCGTGGGAAGCCCACTAAACTGGGCTAAAAACTCCATGTTGCGCTCCCAGTCCGCTTCAGCGGAGTTTCTTCCATTAGCCCGGAGATTCATTTCTGGGCGGACTCACAACGCAGCAAAGCCGCTTTTTATACTTCTCAAACATCCTCTAAGAGCGGAAATCGGGGATCATCTAAATTCGGTGCATTGCTAATTTGATACTGAGGTTCTGCGCGAAATGTTCCCCGCAGATACAACCGTCCAAGACAGACTGCTAGAACAGTGAGAGTACCACCACCTAGCCACCATAGCCAGCGACGACCGCTTGTTTTAGACTCTGTTTGCTTTGGTTTTGTTCTCATCGTTCGCTCACCTAACATTGTCGATCGAGATCCAGATTTCTCTTACACAATTGCTTAGAGAATCGTTTTTAGTTCCTAAACGATGAAGTTCAAATGTGACAGAAAAGTGACGGAATGCTAAACAAATGAATTGCGGTGCATTCATGCTTTCTATTAATAAATCCTGACTTCAATGTAATTAATTAGTGATTTTCAAATTGAACAAAGCAGGATTTACAGATAGATTGCAACCACAGAGAGATAAATAATTTAGTATTGCAATTTTAAGATTCTAATTAGTTCTTAGTTTAGTTGATTCGCTAAATGACAAACTCCATATCGGAATTCTCCTCACCTAAACTGCTAGGTGCAGGGCGATCAGGTAGAGTCTTTTTAATTGAAAGACAGAACGATCGATTAGCTAGAAAAATTTTCTATTCTGACAAGATCGCAACTCTTATTCACTACATTTTCTTTGGTTCTCCAAATCCTTACGTTTGGAACCAGGACGCAATTTATTGTGCCTTTTATCGTCGTAAGATATTGGGCGCTTTGGTGCAATTTTGGTTTGGCGATCGCTTACAAGTTTCAGACGCGATCGCAACTGATTGGAATCCGGAATTCAAAGCTTATCAAATGGATACCGTCTTCATTAAAGGGCGGCACGTCGCACTCCGGCAACCTTGTAGCCGCGATCGCAATCCCGAACTTCGAGCGCTCACCCACGGAATCATGATTCCATTACAGGCAAAATTACTACGATCGGGATTTGATGGTTTGATTTGGCAAGCAGGCAAGGGAACGCCCACCGCACTCAACAATTTCCTTTTAGTTGATGAGTCTTCCAGCGATCTTATTTTTGCTTGGATTGATATGGAATCAGGAGTGCCTGCATTATTTCCTATCAATTTATTGAAGCTATTTTCGTTTTATATTCCCAAAGCGACCGTATTCGATCGCGCTATGTTTGATGATGTTAATTGTTCTAAGTTGAAGTAATATTTGATTCACCACAAAAGCGAATTAGAACAACATACACGATCTGGAGAATGTTACAAGCGATCGCACGAGGGCGAGAAGTCCCCTGGATTGCGTTTTTCGTAGGACTACTGCCAACAGTCGGGAGTCTTGCTTATCCCTCCCAAATTATTTACTCCGCCCGTGGCAATCGCAAGAAAGTTGCTCAGTTTATTGTGTACGACTTTTTTACAAGAATCGGGGATAAGATTCCTGCTTGGGGCGGCGAAGATACTCATACAGAGCATTTCTTCAATCACATTGCCGATCGCATTGTCCACCGTTAGAACAACTACGGCAAATAGAGAGATATGCCTATCCCTAGTATGAAGTGCATGAAAATCAAGAAGCAGCATGATAGAGAAATGGCATGAACGCAGAATAATATGCAAGTTCTCTTACAGATCATTGGCTCCCTACTTGTCTTAATCGCTCTGATAGACGTTTACTTAACTGTGTTGCATCCTCGTGCTGAAAGTAGCTTGTTAAGCATACTCATCGCGTGAGGAATCTGGAAACTCTTTCGCATTGCTGCCCAAGGATTATCAAAGCGACAGCGCGATCGCTTTCTTTCTTACGGAGCGCCCACGATTATCATCGCAATTATCGGGACTTGGTTACTTTTGCTGCTGCTAGGATTTGCCCTCATCGTTTGGGTTGGACTCGGAACCGGAATTCAGGCTGAACAAGGAGAAACGCCTACAGATTTCATTACTGCCCTTTACTATGCTGGCTTTTCGCTCTCCACGTTAGGGATTGGAGATTTAGCACCCCAAACCGCCTCTTACCGCTTACTCATGGTGTTGAAGAGCATGTTAGGATTCTCAGCCGTCACCTTAACCATCTCGTATACGCTAGCAATTTATAGTAACCTGACGAGCCGGAATGCCTTTGCCTTGAGTCTACATCATCGCACCGCTGACACTGCAAACTCGATCGAGCTTTTAGCCCGTTTAGCAGCAGCCAACAATACGAATAACTTAAATCAAGATATTTCAGAGATTGCTCGAAATGTGATGCAAATATTGGAGTCTAACAATTCTTATCCTGTATTGTTTTTCTTTCGCTACCGTCAGAAGTACTATGCTCTATCTCGCATTGCCTATCTAACGCTCGATGTCGCAACTCTAATTAAAAGCACTTTAGATTACGAGCAGTATCGATCGATTATCGATTCTTCTAGCACAGCAGAACTTTGGTTCAGTGGAAATCATTTGGTGAAAGAACTCTGTCAAACGCTTCTACCAAAAGTGCGAGTTCTGCCCCAAGAAATGGACGAGTCTCTATGGCGAGAACACTACTATCAGGCGCTAGAACGGTTAAAGACAGAAGGCATCGTCGTCGTGAATGACCCAGAAGCAGGTGCTGACTTGTACATTTCTATGCGGCGTGAATGGGCACCTTACCTAGCCAAGTTATTAAATTATATGGCGTATGAGCCAGGTAGCATACTTTCTGGTGAGTACTGATATTGTCTCAATGAAATCTCAGAATTTGGAAGTAAATTTTGAGGCGATCGCAGTCCATCGACTGACTTCGGCAACCAATATATCCATCCGGGCGGATCAAATACCAGCAGGCTCCAGTAGCACCATAGCAATGATGACCCTCTTGTTCAGGATCAAGCAACACAGAGACGCAATTCGACAGTGTTTCAGGAATGGAAGTGGTAGGCAATACAACATACAATAGTAGCTTATCAGGAAATGCGTTGCTAAACTTCTCAACGATTTGGTGCAAGTGTTCAAGATCGAGTGTTGTGCCTGCGAACAAGAGTAAGGTATGTTTTAACGAATTAGACAAGACTTGAAATAAACGTTTCTTGCCTTCTGGCGTATGGAGCTTGATATCAGGAGTTCGCTCTCCTGCTTTCGGTCCATTCCTGAACGCCAACCAGTTTTTTAGACTCGGTTGCTGAGTGTGAAGAGAAAACAAGAATGCTGGATCATTTTGGACAATCGGACTATTGCGATAGTTGATATTGAGTTCAGAAAGGGTGTTGATAATTTGCTGCTGAATTGGAGAAACTCTGGCGATTACTGTTGCGATCGCACCTCGAATTTGTCCAACCACAGGATTTCGCTGTAGAATGCCACGGGTCAAAAATTCTGTTTCCATTAAGAGTGTTTTTGAAATCGGCAATCGTTCCGCTTGATAGGAATCGAGTAACTCAGCAGAAGCTTGATTACGAATGACTAACGCCAATTTCCAGGCAAGATTATAAGCATCTTGCAATCCTGTATTCATTCCCTGACCTCCCACAGGGCTATGGGACGAGAGCGCATCGCCAGCAACGAAGATGCGACCTTTGCGACACTCGCTAACCATCCGTTGCCGAAATCGAAAACTGCTTGTCCAGATTGATTTTTTCAAAGCAATCTGAAGGTTTGCTCTAGTTCTAGCCATCTCCTCAAACAGAGACAAATCTGGCTCATCAGCAATTGTTTTTTCCGGCGGTAAATCCGCAATCAGTCGCCAGCAATTTTGCTGCGATAGTGGAATAATACCGACGATGCCCTCACCAGATACAAAAGCGTGAAATTCGTCATTCGCAAGCGGAATCTCTGCTTCAACATCCGCAAGCACTGCCAAACTCGGAATTGTTTTACCCTCATCGCTTATTCTGGCTGCCTTCCGCACAGTACTTCCTGCACCATCACACCCAATCAGCCATTGGCTATAGCATTGTTCTTGATGTCCGTCAGCATGAGTTAGTGTAGCGATAACACCCTGATTATCTTGTTCTAAATCAGTGAGTTCTACCGATCGCTCAATTGTAATTCCCGATTGTTCGACTAACTGTTCTAAAATTGCTTCCGTTTGTGATTGCGGTAGAACAACTAAAGTGGGTAAGAAAGACTTTCCCTGCTGCAAGTCCAATTCAATCTGCTTGTTGCCAATATGAACGTTGAAAGCACGTATCGGAATCCCTTGTGCGATCGCTTCTTCCGCTACGCCCAAATCCTCGAACAGTTCCAAGGTTCGTGCAAAAACGCCGATCGCTTTACTCGTTTGAGAAGGCTGTGGGTTGCGATCAATCAATCGCGGTTTAATCCCATATCGAGCGAGTCCAGCCGCTAACAGTAACCCAGTTGGTCCAGCGCCGACAATTAAAACATCGTTTGACATGGTTCAATCCTGAATTCTAAGGCGAAGTTGTTGGGCTTGGAGAAGCATTGGGTGATTCGGTTGGACTAGGGGTTGGGCTGGGATCGAGCGTTGGTGTTGGGCTGGCTGGGGGAGTAGCGGCTGGTGACTCCGTTGTTCCTGTCCCTGTTCCTCCTGTCCCTGTCCCATTCGGTCCACAAGCAACTAGCAGAAACGAAAAACCAATCAGGGAAGCAAACACTGCAACAGTCTTGTTCATAACGCCTCAACTAAATTCATTAACTGTCTGAGATTGATTAGCTCACTCATCTAAACGACCTGATTTCACCTGTACGGCAGTTGCGATCGTGAAGTACTATCGCTGCCTCAGCATAAATTGCATAAAATGAACGATCGCTAATCCTTCAGAACGCAACTAGAACCCATTGGGCAAAGTGCGAACTCTTCTACGGGAGCGACGAGATTGCCGAGGTAAGGATAGCGCATTCATCATTCGCATGGTATTGCTAACAAAGCGCTCCTCTGGACGCTGTGCATCAAGATGTCCCAGACTACGCAGTCCATTTAGGTCTAGAAAACTAAACACCACTTTCGAGAAGAAAGGCACTAAACAAAATAAGAAAGTATCTACATTCTGATCAAAAGCACGTATTCCTGAAGGACCAAGAATCCAAATCACAGGATAGCAGATCCATGTAATTGTGAAGAACGTTGTGAGACCATTGTAGAACTTGAATAGCTCTGTATCTCCTTTTGCTTTATCGCGGAGTGGTCCCCAAATCCCCCAAAGTATGACCAAAAAGGCAACACAGCCAATGGTATACCACAGATAACGAACCCAGGGAACATTTGATAGATCAGCAATCAAACCACTAACGATCACAATAACCTGCGTTGCCATCAATGAAAAGGTTAATGTCCAATCTTTGGACTTCTCATGGTGCATGGCAGTCCAAGACAGTGCTAGTAGAAGCAGTGGTGTCGTAACAATCCAATCCCCATATCGAGCAAGATGAGTAATTTGACCTGCAACTTCAATTTTGCCTTGCTCTAGTCCATTACCACTTGTTGGAAGAACCATCGTTAAGTACATGAGACCCGACCAAAGCGGAATGAAGGTTGCAACAAAATACTCTAGCCTGGGAAGACCGCGAGGATTGCGACCTAGCATCGCGAAATAGATTGCTCCGATCGACATTCCACCGATATAAAGCCAATGCCAAAGACTCTGCCAATCCATACTTTGCGTCTCCTCATTTAGAAGCTGTACATGATAAATCTCGGTCAAGTGGCGCAGCCTGATTTTAAGTATCAAAGCTACTGTTTTGCTCAACTAAATCGGTGCTTACCACTAGGCTGATTGGCAAATGTGACAAGAAAATGACAGCAAATGGCAAATTTGCAAACGAGTTTTAAATAGACACCATGCAACGTTTTTTTATGTCAAATCTACGCTGCAAATCTACCTTTGGGAGATTCATTTTTTTGCTTTGTATATTCCACTGAAAGAAGAACGATCGGTGCCCAACTATCATAAGTAAACTGGACTACTTTCTATCATGAAGATTGGGCAGTGGCTTGGAATCATTGCGATCGTGGTTTCGCTATACATTGTTTGGCAAATTCGCCATCTCTTGTTATTAGCGTTCACAGCGATCGTTTTAGCGACGGCTTTGAACGGGCTGGTTCGTCAATTGTTGCGCTGGAAATTGAAGCGTGGCGGAGCGGTACTCATCGTAATCACTGGTTTAGCCCTGATCGCAGGCGGGATCGGCTGGCTGATTGTGCCACCATTTTTACAACAGTTCTCTGAGCTGATTACCACCTTTCCGATCGGACTTTCTGAAATTCAGCAAGGAATCAACTGGTTAGAAAATCAGATTATTGATCCTTATCTTCCAAATATTCCTGATTTCGATGGGTTACTTGCACAACTTCAACCTTTAGGAAGAAATTTACTAGCACAAGGAATTGCACTGTTTACCACTTCGATTAATGCGCTACTTGAAGTTCTATTGGTGTTGATATTAACGTTAATGGTGCTAATCAATCCACAGGCGTATCGGCAGAGCTTTATTCGATTCTTTCCTGCATTTTATCGATCGCGGATTGACGAGGTGCTGACTCGTTGCGCGATCGGGATCGAAAGCTGGACGCAGGGAGCCTTAATTGAGATGGTTTTCATTGGTGCGCTGAGTGGAATCGGACTTTGGATTCTGCAAGTCCCATTGGCTCTAGCTCATGCTGTTTTGGCAGGATTGCTCAATTTTATTCCGAATATTGGACCCACTTTGAGTGCAGTTTTTCCGATCACGATCGCATTTGTAGATGCTCCCTGGAAAGCCCTGGCGGTATTGATTTTGTACATTGTCATTCAGAACATAGAAAGTTACTGGTTAACACCGACCGTGATGGCACATCAGGTCAAGTTATTACCTGCTCTAACGTTAGTCGCTCAAATTTTCTTCACGACCTTTTTCGGAGCTTTAGGACTATTGATGGCGCTGCCTTTAGCTGTCGTAGTTAAAACATGGCTAGAAGAAGTGTTATTCAAAGATATTCTCGATCGCTGGCAAAAACCAACTCAGTAAGGAAACTCATTTATTGTCGAGGACATTATGCTGAATTACGCATTAGCAACCGCTGCTATCCGAGAACAAGTCAGATACGAAGAAGCTGAACTCCCGTTAAAAAATGGGCAGTGTCGTTCTAGATTCTTCTTTCACGCCCGTCCCACTCAAACGGTCTGCCTCTTCTTCCACGGATTCACCGCTGCTCCGTATCAATTTGAGCCACTCGGACAAGCTTGCTTTGAAGCAGGTTATAACGTACTTGTACCGCTGCTTCCTGGACACGGAAAAGCAGGAAACTGGAACAGAAAGCAACCGCCACCCCTCACGAGCGATCCAATGGTCTATCATCGTGCAGTTGCAGAGTGGCTTGGAATTGCGAAAATGCTTGGGGATCGGGTAGTTGTGGGCGGATTATCAACAGGCGGAACACTAGCAGCGTGGGCAGCTTTGACTTATCCTCAACTTGTCGATCGAGCGCTTCTATTTGCACCGTTTCTCGGACACAAATTCAAGCCCGTCGATTGGTTGATTAAGACTTTGCCGATCTACTTTGAATGGTTCAATAAAGATGCTCCTGGCAATTTTGGATACAACGGATTTCAGATGCCTGCATTGCGCCTATTCCTAGAAATGGCAGAGGACACGGTTAAACAAGCCAAGCGGCAGCCCATCTCACCGATTTTGATGGTTTGTAGCGAAAGCGACCCTTGCGGTATCTGCAAAGCAGCGCGTGTAACGAATCGACAAACACAGCGGCAGTTCTTTCAAACAGTCGTACAGCAACAACCTCGATCGTGCTATCACTGCTTCGATAAGCGATATAAGATCCGTCACCGAATGATGACCCAAATGGAAGGCAATCAGTACGAAGATTGGGTCATTCATCTAGCAAAAGCGTACATTGCTCAAGAAGAAACTGTGGCATGAAAAGCTCATTGTGTCCCTATCATTTTGTGTCCTTCATTTTCGGCGATTTGGGCATTTACAGGATTGGAAGGGAAGCATGATCAGTTTCCTACTATGGGTAGAAGCACGAAAAGAGCAAATGTCATAGTCTCAATCGCACTACTATTTATAGGCTGGCTTAATGGTTCTAGAAAATATTCGCTATCGCTTTAAGCAATCCCGCCGTAAACGGGCTGACCCGATGCAAGTGCAGCAGCTTGTCGCTGATTTGCAGGCAGAAACTCGCTTGGATGAAATCTATTTGATCTTGATTGTGGGGTCTTGTGCGATCGCAACCTTCGGATTGCTTTCTAACAGTGCCGCTGTGATTATTGGCGCGATGATTATTGCACCACTCATGTTACCGATTCGAGGGCTTGCGTTTGGTGCTTTAGTTGGTAATATAGCGCTTGTCCGTCAGGGAGCAGTCTCGATTCTCGTCGGTACTTTACTCGCGATTGTGATTTCCTGCCTGCTGGGTGTCCTTGTAGCTTTACCGGGCTATGGTAGTGAGATTTTAGCTCGTTCAGAACCGACCTTATTGGATCTAGGAATTGCAGTTGCAGCAGGCGGAATCAGTGGATATGCCAAAGCAGAGCCAAAAATATCAGCGAGTTTGGCAGGAACTGCGATCGCGGTTGCGCTCATGCCTCCGGTATGTGTGATTGGATTAGGGCTTGCGGCGGCAAATTGGTCACTGAGTTTAGGTGCAACGCTGCTCTATCTCACAAACTTGCTAGGAATCGCACTATCCTGTATGCTGACTTTTCTAGCAGTTGGATATACAAGATTTCGCCATGCTCGTAAAGCTCTTAGCTGGGCAACGGTCTTAACTGTTCTCCTATTAATTCCGTTAGGAGTTAGTTTTGCCCGCTTGGTTCAGCAAGCTCAATTGCAAGCGAGTTTAGAGAGTGCCCTAATCAATCGTACTGTCACTTTCCAACGGCTCGAACTTCTAAGAACGGATGTGAACTGGCTCTCAAATCCTCCTGTTGTGAGATTGAATGTTCGAGCCAGGGAGCCTATCACGCCTCGACAAGTGAAACTCTTGGAAGAGTTCATTAGCCAAGAAATGAATCAACCTTTTACATTGATTTTTGAGGTTGGGCAGGTTGAGGAAGTTCGACGTTCAGAAGAGTGAGTCTAGTGCTTCCCTTGCATCTCTTCTACTTCAAACAAACTGATCAACACACCTGCGATCGGAACTGATAAAAACACACCGACTAATCCTGCAACTCTTGCTCCAACAAGCAGCGCAAAAAACATCACAACTGGATTCATGTTGATTGATCCTTGCATGATTCGGGGCATTAACAAATTCTCTTCGACTTGCTGAAGCAGAATACAACTGATTAAAACGGTTAGCGCTAAACCAATGCCTTGAGGCAGAATGATCAGTGAAATGATGCTAATTCCAATTGTGGCTCCAATGCCTGGAATCAAATCAAACATACCCGCGATCGCGGCTAATCCCAAGGCATAAGGAACATCTAGCAAAATAAACACAAGATACACAGATACACCAAAAAATACCGAGAGCAGAAAGCGCCCCCAGAAAAAGCCTAAGAGGTTTTTTTGAATTGCTTCTGTGATGCGATCGCGCATTCCTCTCGGAAACAATTTGAGCAGAAAATCCCAGAGACGTTTACCATCTAGCAACATGAACAGAGTCACAACTGCAATCACAATTAGATCTAATGTATTTACAAGAACGCTTTGAAGAGTTGTAAAACCCATTCCAAGTGTTGCGAGTGCTTGATCCCGCAATTGATCCTCAATCTGGCTCAGATCAACATTCAGATTAATTCGTTGCAGTAAGGCTTGCAAATCATCGAGAAGCCCGATCGCGCCATTGAGAAGATCAGGAGCTTGATCAACGAGTTGCTGCGCCTGCGAGAAAGCAGCAATTCCTAATGTTGCAACGATGCCTAGTAAAATGAGTAAGCTGAGTAAGAAAACAAGCACCGCAGCAATTCCTCTTGGCATGATTCTTGCTGCCCATCGAGTCGGGAAACTCAGCAGAAACGCAAAGATTGCAGAAAAAATAAAAATAACGACAACGGTTTCAAAATAAGCTAGAACCTGGATCGTTGCCCAAGCAAGTGCAAACAGCAATAAGTAACGAACCAGCTTTGAATTATTCAGATTGTCCCAAATCGATCGAGGAGTTGGATGATTCATGGCGCATCAAGATGGATTTCAATTTAGAGCGTGCCAGAAAAAATTATTGTTAACTTCTACCTTCGGGGATGCCGCAATCGCAACTGAGATTTTTTGCGGTGCGATCGCGGAGCAGTCCGGCGAGAATGACGTTCTTCGTGAGACATTGAAACAGCATACTCGCTTGGCACGATCGGCTTTCCCCGCCTCCGAGCCATAATCTTTGTCAAAGTCGCACCTGCTAACAACACTTGAGCCGCATAGTAGATCCAGGTAATTACAATCACAAACGATCCCGCTACTCCATAAGCTGAACCAATGTCAGTTTGACTCAGAAAGATACCAAACAAAGCTTGTCCAACCAGGAAGAGAATTGCTGTAATCATTGCACCGACGATCGTATCTCGCCAAGCAATTTCTGCATCAGGCAAGATAGTATACAGAGCAGCAAACACGGTTGAAGTGATCACAAAAGTAATCAACCATCGCACCACTTGCCATAGGTTTCCGAGTCCTGGAATGAGATCGTTTAATTGCGCTACGATCGCTGCTAATGCGGTTGTGCCCACAGAAGACACCAACAGTAGGAATGCAATCACCAGAATCATCGCAAACGACAGCAATCGTTTTCGTAAAAAATGAAGCCACTGTCGCTCAGGGCTGGGTTGAACTTCCCAAATACGATCGAGTGCTTCCTGAATTTGACTGAATACGCCCGAAGCCCCGAATAAAAGAAATCCCAAGCTGACCAGCCATTGAACTGCGCCACCCTCGGCTTCGGCTCTCATATTTTGAATTGCAGTCGCCATCAATTGAGCGCCATCTTCACCGACAAATTCTGTCAGTTGAGTTACGATTTGCTCTTGTGCAGTTTCTTCTCCAAAAATTGCCCCCACAATCATGATTACAATCACCATCAAAGGCGCAAGAGAAAAGACTGTGACATAAGCAAGCGACGATGCTAGCAGAGGGGCATCATTGATTTGCCACTCCGAAAATGTTTCTTTTAGCAGCCTCCATAATTTAGTCAGCAAAGACTCCTCCGTTGTCTTGAGTTCTGAGTATTGTTTCGCCCTGTCTTGTGCTTTCCTGAAAGATATAAACTATCTGTCTTAAAAGGATTAATGCCGATTAATATGATGATTGTTGAGCAGCCCTGCATCATTCTTGAGTTTGATCGTATAAATTTCGGTCGGTAGCTCAATGCCCGCTTGTGCTAGTCTTTCCTTGATCGATTGAGCAACTTGGGAGGTAGACTCTAAGAAAGGCAATCGGCGAGAATTAACCCAGAAGCGGACTTCGATTCTGACAGCACTTGCAGCTAGTTCGCGCACTAGGATTTCTGGCGGCGGCTCGGAAACAATACTGTCAACGTGGAGAGTTGCTTCGTGAATTACTTCTTTTGCTCGTGTAATATCTGCATCGTAAGCAATCCCAATCATCAGTGAGCTTCGACGAAATTTAGAAGCGGTGTTGTTTATGATACTGGCAGTAAAGACTTCTTGGTTAGGAATCGAAATGACTCGCCCATCATAAGTAACCAATGTTGTCGCTCGAAGTTGAATTTGCTGAACAGTTCCTTCAAATTCTTGAATCAGGATTTGATCACCGACTCGAAAGGGGCGCGATGCCAGCAGAATAATGCCAGAAAAATAGTTACTGAGAATATCACGCAAACTAAACCCGATCGCAACACTGGTAAGCCCTAATGTTCCAACCAGTGTCGCAAAATCCATTCCTAAAACACTCAGCGCAACAATCGCGCCCAAGACCCAAATACTGCCATACATCACTCGACTAACTAATGCTTTCGAGTTGTAATCAATCTCCCAACGTTGTGAAGCAGCGAGTGTAATCCGTCTGACACTTGAAGCCAGCAGCAGGGTTGCAATCACAATCAAGATTGCACCTAAAATTGCAGGAAGTTGGTCGATCGTGTCTCGCTGAAACTGTCGAATCGTGCTGTAGAGCCGTTGCCCCACATCGATCGCTAGCGGTGGTTCATCAAATGCCTGATTGAGTTCTCTCGCCCATTGTTGTGCAAGTTCCTCAGCAGGCGTATTGAAATCCTGGGAATCTTGCTGCGTCACGGTCATTAAAATGCGGTTATTGAGTTGCAGCGTGGCAATTCCCCGCTCTGGGTCAGCTTGAACGGTTACAGTTCGATTGTTTCGGGGTTGAGCGAGAAAACTGGCAATCCGACGGTTGATGATTTGAGCGCGATCGCTGGCACTCAGATTCGACAAACTCCCGATTTGAAAAATCGGTTGCCCTCGCACAATTACATCTGCGAAAAAGAGTCCATCAGCGGGTAATGTTTCTGGGGCAGGTGAAGGGGTTGGAACCTCGTTTACCTGCGCCATGACTCTGTTCGAGGGCATCAAGAGCGATCCAACGATCGCGATCGAGAGAATGATTGAACGCGAATGCTTCCGAATCGGCAGTTTGAAGGAGATGAAATGGCAAAAGGTCAACACGATTCCGTCTCCAGCTTAGTACCGTAATACCGCCACGATCGACGCTTCTCCAGGTAGCTGATCAGGTTCAACCGCATACACTGTTCCACCATTCATCAGAGTGTGCAATGCTGCTAAATCCAGTAAATCTTCGTCTCCGGGTTCCTGAGATGAATGAAGCTGCACTTCACCGGAGCCTGGATCAAACAATCCCCATTGTTGCTGACCTACTGGAACAATTAATGCTTCAACCTGATGATAGTAAGCAGCAGGAACAACGGTTTGAATTTCATCGCTGGCTTGTCCGACTGCCGCAGAGATCTCGTATTGTGCGATCGCGTCTTGCTGTGCCTGTTCAAAGTAAGGTTGAACAATCTTCCAAGCCTGATCATGCAACTCTTGAGCAGTTAAAATCTCTGGATTTCCCGAAATACCCTGCTCAATCAGTCTTGAGTGTGTGTTTGCCTGTCTGTAGAGCGGGAATAGATAATCTACACCTGCTAGAACAAGAGGAGCTTTCTGATCTTGAATTAGGTCTTGAATACCTTGATTGACTTTGCGGAAGTATCGCAGCAGGTTATCGTTCTGGTCGTCTTCGCCCGCACCATGCCCATGAAACATTGCAGATCGATCGCCGCCGCCAGCCGTCTGAGCCGTACTGGTATGAAACTGAAGACTCTTCTCTGGATCATCATATTTCAACGCTTCAGCAATGCTTGTCGGCATATCTTCGAGTGGAATTTCAGTCACACTAAATCGAGTGCCCTGAAACAATCGAACTTGATTTTGACTTAATGCTAGGATGTAGAACTGTCCATCTCCAGTCAGCAAAGACAATAAAGGTTTGAGATGGAATCGATCGGTAGCCACGACTAACTCTGGAACTGGGATTGGTAAACAATAATACTGGAATACAGTTGGAGAAATGAACAAAGCCAATCCTTCTTCCTGATGTTGCCAAAAGTCGTATGTATCTAGTGTTTCGGCTTGTTCTAGTAACACTCTGATCTCTCGCGATCGCAATCCCGCCGCGCTCAATTGCTCCTCAGCTTCGCGCATTGCATTCTTAAATCGAATCGGATTTTGCTGTGTTTCGACTCCCGATCGTTCCATCGGTAGATAGATTGAAACACAAGTTGTTTTCGATTCGGCTGATAATGTTGCTAATTCATCAATTGAAATCATCAGATTTACCTCTATCTAAACTACTTCAATCAGTTCAAATCACTTCTAAACCTGCTCAACCAAGCCTTGAATTGCCTGCCACCAGTGCGCTCGATCATTCTGCTGATGCCAGTACCAATACTCACATCCCCAAAGCATAATCGGGTTGTACCCTAAACGATTTACTTTCTGAATTAGGTCAGCCATTCGCTCTGGAGAAGCACTCGGATAATGAATGTCATCTACTGCGACCAGTTGATTTGGCTCCCAAGGTTCTGCTTGGGCTTCAGCAATCCAAGCTTCTTTACCCTGACGCTGTATCATTCGCTGCCAGTTTTTGAGCTTCTTCCAATAGGATTCATCTGGTTCTAGATAAGCCCCATTACCATCGGGAACTTTTGTGTAAACATTGATCCCGATCGCATCTGCAAGACTTAAACTCACTCGAAAAGCTTGATCATCCTCTTCGGTGTAGCTAGGAAGCCCGATCGCGTTCGTTAACATAATCTTTTGATGTGGCAGCGCCAAACGTCTCACTAATTCAACTTCTTGTTGCACAAATTCAGGACTAAGAAAGCGTTCACCTGTAATCTCTAACCGAGCAAACGGCTCATTTTCAACTTGCCAATACTGCACACTTGGAGCAGTACGGGTATGGCGCACAACTCGATCGATGAGTTTTAAGGTTCGATTTGCGATCGCGGAATTTTTGTCGATCGTCTGAGTGGTATCGCGTGTGTTCTGTTGAGCTTCTAACCATTGGGGAAAATGAAACTCTGGATATCGCGGCGCTTTCATTCCAACGCTTAGAATGATTTCTACACCACGTCGATCGCTTTCTTCAAGCAACCAATCCAGCGTTGTGAAATCATACTCATTCTCGATCGGTTCTAACTCATGCCAATAGCTCCCCAGTCGAATCTGGCGAAACCCTAAATCACAAACTTGGCGGAATGTATCTTGATAGTCCAGCTCTAAGTAGTAGCATTGAAGCTGGCTAAATGTAGTCCCAACTTTCAGCCTTCGATTCGATCTAGCTAAATCTTGGATTTGAGGTAATGCAACAACTGTTCCACTACTCAGAGCCATCAAAGATAGAAAACTCAGGGTAGAAAGTGTCGTAAATCGCCTGCGGCTCAGTGTTTGAGAACCAGACGATCGAGGGGACTGCATCTTTAACATTGCTTGTTACTGAATCAGAAATCATATCAGCGCGAAATTACATTACTTTTAACTTGGGCTAAAAAGGTGACAAAAAAGTGACAAGCAACATTGGTCGCTCCAAATAAATTATGAACGCTTATGGCATCACTACAATCAAGCTTTGCGAACAAGTCCTTATCCATTCGAGCGAGATGTAGCGATCGCAATCAAAGCGATTCCAGAACGCGGAATCGAGGAAGCTCAAAAAATCCTCTGTCGTAGTCCACAAACTCAAGCATTGGTGCAAACTGGAGATCGCGATCGCTGGAGCAGCTATATCGTTCAAGTTGTTAGTGCAGCACAAGAAAAACAATTACCTCCAGAGCAGCACGATCACTCTCGATATGCCACCGCCAGACTTAATTGTTGAGGTCGTTTCTCTAGGTCGTACCAATGAGAATCGCGACTGCCAATTGAAGCGGGCTGAATATGAAGCAAGGCGTGTACCGGAATATTGGGCGATCGCGGCTGAAGACAGTAAGAGCACTGTTTTCACGCTCAAGAATGGAGTTTACGAGGAAGCTGTGTACACCGAAGAGATGGTGATTCGATCGCAATTTGAAATACTGCAACTAGCGGCTGAACAGATTCTCAAACGTAAGCGGTAGGAGAAGATGCGATGTAGGTAACTGCCACAATTTGGCTTACACTTTCGCTACAACGATGGGACTATAGCTCTAAGGACTCCAACCTGATTGAGAATTTTGGCACGACTGCGGGCTGTGACGTAGTTGTTAGTGCTGGAATTGAAGGCGCTAGATTTTGAGCCTGAGCAGCACATCCAGTAAGCAGAACTGCCGCTGTAACTATTTTCAGTCGATTCATTAAGGCGAGGGCAATCACTTTAGGTTAGTGTGCCCTCTCCATAGGATTGAGTTTTGCAGATTTCGTGGTGATTTACTACCAAATGCTCAAAAGCCTTGAATCTACATTGCTGATCGCCAGTTATGATCTTCGATCGCTCCATCGACCATGCCTAGAGGAGGTGCGAGTCGTTCCCTAATCCCGCCAGCGCTGCTAATTGGTTTGAAGTTTTCAATAACCGTTGCTACTAACAGCCTACAACAACTGATTCTTCTGGCACCCGATAAAACATTTTGCCATTTGCTCTAATATCGTAGCTTGCTCCATTCCAATATGTGACTACACCACAGTAAGATTCGGTAGTCTGAGGATAGCCGCGAGAGACTGAAAAACTTACTACTGTGCCTCGTTGAAGTACTGTCGCAATCTGTGAGGAAGAGAGATGTGACATGTCCATAATTTCTGTTCGATTGTCGTTTTGAATCCTGAAATTGTCTTTGCCTGCCGATGCTGTAAAAGGAAGGGCTGCACTGGTGGATAAAGCGAGTAGACTTGCAGTGATCACTTTAGCTGCTTGACTTTTCAACATGATATTTTCCAGGTGATTGGATAGTAAACAGATGGTTGACAGGTGAGAGGAAGCTGTGCGTGCAACCTGCTAACGGCTTGCTTAATTCATAGATTAAATAAACAGAACCTAGACTTCGTTTCTGCTTCATGCAAATTGCTGACCAGAATAGTGCAGAGTCAATGACAGAAAGCTGCAATCCGAGCTTTCAAGAGCTTTCCGGGACTAGCAAGTGTCCCTACGAGATACACAACCAGTGAAAATATAACCTCCTAAACCTTTGCATAGCAATAGCTTCAGCCATTGGGCGTTTTGCTGATTTTGCACACATTCTAAATAAACTTGGAATGACTTTGATTTAAGAGCATGACCCACGGTTAATTTTGCATTCTTTCTCTAACAAGAGCGCGATCGCTGAACTTCTGTTTCAGAAGTAGGCGTAAAACGCTTATTGGATGGAAGCTTCAGCATCTACCTTTGCAGTGGTTGCACATCTCGTGGGCACAGTTGCTGAAAACTGCATTCAGCGACCGTGTTGAGAGTCTACTAATCTAGCCTTGAACCGACTCAATTGCATTTTTCAGCAACTGATTGATCCAGAAATGTCAACCGAAATAGCAAGAATCGCACAAGCTAGGCATAGTGAAACCTCCTATCTTCTGAATATCAACTGAGATTCAAGGCAGGAAGTTCTATGTTTCAAGATACCTTGATGCAATTGCCCCGTGAGCCATTAACGACCACGATCGAGCCATTCACCCGTTCAACTCCGCTGGAGCTAGGCAGTTCAATTCGTAATGCCAGAGCAAGTTGGACTGTCATGGTATATATGTCGTCGGATAGCCTGGAAGAATTTGCACTACAAGATTTTCTGGAGATGTCTGCAATTGGCTCAACCCAGAACGTGAACATTGTAGTACAGTGCGATCGCACCAATGGGTTGAGTAATGCCCATAGTGATTGGACTGATACGCGGCGCGGCATGATTCGCCGTGGTGATAAACCAGATGCTGCTTGGGGAACTAGCATTGGCGAAGTCAATATGGGGGATGTCAATACACTCGGAAGTTTTGTCAATTGGGGGATGTCAAATTATCAAGCCGACCAATATGCGCTGGTACTATGGGGGCACGGGTCGGGCTTCGATGTCTCAATTGATGAGAATACGAGAGATGGAATTAATGCTAGAGAATTGAATCACGTATTGCAAACGGCGATCGACAGCGTTGATCTGGTTGGCTCAGATGCTTGCCTCATGGGAATGATGGAATTTGCCTACGAAGTACGCAACAGCGCCTCGGTATTTGTCGGATCTCAGGAGCTAGAGCCTGGAACGGGCTGGGACTATACGTCGATCTTGGGTGATTTAGTTAGCTCTCCAATGCTCTCTGCCGCTCAGTTTGGTGCCGATATCGTCTATCGCTATGCCCAAACTTATCAAGGAAGCAACAACGGTGTGGAAGAGACGCTCTCTGCGATCGATTTATCTGCCTTGAGACATAACAGCGCTGGTAGTTTGAGCAATGCTTTGAGCCATTTCGCTCAGACTGTCATGGACTGGGCAACGAGCTATGATTTAAGCCGAATAGATGCCTACCGCGACTATTTCACGGGCAGCTTTGGTCTAGACAACGATCCCATAAGCTCTAACTACTGCGATATCGGCAATTTCTTTGGCAGTATCGCTAACGACAACTATTTTTCATCAAGCATTCGTACCGCTGCAACCTGGGTTGCCCAGAGTCTCAATCAAGCGGTAATCAGTAATTTTTCTGCTTCACCGGGTAGAAGTACAGGACTCTCGATCTATTTTTCAGACCGAGGAGTTTATCCAGAGAGAACCTATAACTCAAATAATCTCAGTTTTGCTGCAAATACGCGGTGGGATGATTTGCTCAACTGGCAACAGTGGTAGGTTACAGAGAGAGTAGAATTGCACTTTTCTGCAATCAAAACTGTCGATTTATCCGAGAGAATTAGCACAAAGCGGTCGCAAGATAGTATCTGATCCCGTTTATCGTTAAATGTAATCTTTCAAAGCGGCTTGTCAGTCAAGCAGTTTTGGATCTCTTAACTTGTCATTCATTGTGTTTGAAATTGCTTGTGTTTTGGCTTTAGTTGGCTTGGTCGTCTCCTATCTCAGGATGCGTCAGGTTTGGCAATGGCGGTCGAAGCGACAATTTTTGAGATCGCATGAAGAAGCTGAAATCATTCGGGATCGGCTATTACAGCAATCATTTATGATGCGGCGAGGCTTAGAAAGTGCGCTGATTAAGACTCATGATCTGGAGATCGAAGCCTGTTTGACACAGCTTAACCTGTTTCATCAATCGCTAAATGCACTCAGCGATCGCTTATCTCCACCTTATCTTGGGGACGATCTCAGCTTAGCGATCGCACATCTGCTCAATTCCTGGCAATCTGAACATACGATGATTCACTTTCAGCATCCGCCTATCTGGAATCAAGCCGCTCATCAAAGCGACGCATTTATTTTGGACGGCATTGATGAAGTATTACGAATCGTAATGACGAATTTATTGACACCTAAAGTAATTTTTGTCAGTCTCAATAGTGTCCAGAATCGATTCAATTTAGAGATTCGTATTCCTAATGTTGAAGATTTGAGCATTCACTCAGATCTGAAGCGTCTTTCTCAAGCGATGCGTTTTTTAGCTGGGGGGCATTGTGCTTTCTTTTACAAGCAGCAAACGCTCACTTGGTACTATCGACAGCACCGCTCTGCTGCATTCGCAAAACCGACCTGCAAGGACTAACTTATGCTCCATTCCAGAATATTGGTCGTTGATGACCATCCTCTTGTGTTAGATGCAACTGTCAACTCATTGCGACGAGCTTATCCAGAAGCAGATGTGATTATGGCACAAGCTGTTCATGAAGCACTAGAAAAAACCGCGAGTCTTAAGCCTGATTTAGTGATTGTCGATTTGTCGATGCCGCCCTCTGTTGGAGAAAAGCCACAGACTGAAACCGGGTTGCAATTACTTAAAGCACTGATGCAGCAAAATCGTACCCTTAATATTGTAGTTCAAAGTGCTGACCCAAAGCCTTTGATTCGATTGAAGTCGATGATCAATGAACATGAAGGTGGATTTACGATCGCAGATAAGCAACTTTCGACAGAAGCAATGCTGCGACAAGTCGATCTCGCGCTGCAAGGATTGTCGGTAACTCCCAGAGAAATGCGTAGTGGGTTAGAAATGAAACCAGATTGGTTAACACTTCTGCAACTAGCATTTAATGAAGGTTTGACAGATAGCGCTATTTCAGAGCGGATGAATGTGGCTGAACGGACTGTAAGACACTACTGGACGAAGGTTCAAGATGCGCTAGAGGTGTATCCGGAGAAAGGGAAAAACATTCGCATTCAGACCGAAATGCGAGCGAGGGAAGCAGGATTGATATGACTAGAATGTATCAGAGATTGCTAAATGAACTCAAAGCTTGGCGCTCTGCTGCAATCCCAGGATTATTTGTGATCACGCTGATCATTCTTACTAGAATGTTTGGGGGATTGCAGTCTTTAGAATGGATGGCTTACGATAGCTTAATGCGGCATCGTCCTTCAGAAGCAATGGATGCGCGGGTTGTGGTAGTTGCGATCGATGATAAAGATATTAATCAGCTCAAGACTTATCCAATTCCCGATCGAGAATTAGCAGCCGCAATTACAAAGTTACAATCCTATCGACCGAGTGCGATCGGGCTAGATTTGTTTCGAGATTTACCTGTTGAACCAGGGCATCAAGAACTGCTTAAAGCCTTTCAAACATACCAAAATCTTTTTGCGATCGAGCAATTGCCTTTTGATAAAACCGTTACGATTCAGGCTCCAAAAAGCATCTCTCCCGATCAAGTGGGATTTGCAAATAGTATGCCGCTCGATAAAGATGGACAGACGCGGCGGCATATTTTGGGGGCAACCGATCCCCGATATATCGATGCAGTAGACGCAGCGGATCACTATAAATTTTCACTCGCTACTCAGCTTGCTCTGCGATATCTCAAGCCCAAAGGTTACGAACCTGAGAACGGGAAATTTGACCCGAATGCACTCAGGCTAGGGACGACTGAATTTCCCAGAGTTCAAGCCAGTACAGGCGGATACATTAACGTTGATGAAGGTGGAACGCAAGTTCTAATTAACTATCGAACTGGAATGAATCCTTTCCGAGTTCTACCACTGCGGGATGTTCGTCAAAATAAAGTAAAACCAGAGTGGATTCGAGACAAAGTTGTTTTGATTGGCTCAAGCGCGATCGGCGTGAAAGATTTTGCCAATGTTGCTGCAATTCCCGTCGAAGATTCAACAATCTATCCAGGGGTCAAAGTTCACGCCCATGCCGTGAGTCAAATCTTGGCAGCAGTATTAGACGATCGCCCATTATTGAAAACTTGGGCAGATTTTGCAGAATATAGCTGGATTGTACTGTGGGGAATTTTGGGGATCAGTGTTGGGCGGAGGTTGCAAGCTCCCTGGCAAATTTTACTCGTGGTCACGATCGTTGGGATCGGATTGATTGGAGTTTGCTATGGACTTTTACTCGCAGGATGGTGGGTTCCATTGATTCCGGCACTCATGGTCTTTGTCCTGAATGGAGCAGGATTATCAGCAGGATTGCTCTACCGTAGTAAACAAACTTTAGAAGCCCAGGAAAAGCTGCGACAAGCTGAGCTAGAACAAATTTTTAATTCCATTCATAACAGTCCCTTGCAGCGATTGAGCTTTATTTTAAGAGGACTGAAAGACCGCTCAGATTCTCCAAAGGCTTTAATTCAGCAATTAGACGAACTCGATAGAGAACTGCGATCGGTTCATCAAGATATTGGGCGTATGACTCAGAACCAAGCAGAACGGATTCGCCTGGGGGATGATTTGTTCAGTTTGACGATTCCATTAAATGAGCTTTTACAGATTGTCTGTGATGTGACTTTGCAGCGAATCAACCAGTTTCCAGCGTTTAAAGATGTGAAAGTACGGTTGATTGAGATTAGCTCTGATCCTGAGCGCATGATTCTCGATCGAGGCTTGACTTTAGCTCAAAAAGATTGGATTTGTCGATTTCTAGAAGAAGCACTTTGTAATGTAGGCAAGCATGGGCAAAATGTGACTCAGATTCAAGTCTTTTGTGGTCAGGAATATCAGTATCAAGTCATTCGAGTGATCGACAATGGCGATCATCAAAAGCAAACTCGGACTGGGATCGGAACTAAAGCCGCGAATAATTTAGCTCGACAACTACAGGGAAGATTCCAACGGTTTACGAATTCTCCGAAAGGAACAATCTGTGAACTGAAGTGGCGCACAAAAAAGGCTTAATTGCAGTTTTCAGCAATCAGAGTGGCTTTTATTGTCCTATCCACTTCGTGTACAGTCTCAGAAGATAATATCGAGCATTAAAAAGGCGCAATTTATGAAAGCAGTGGAATCGATCCTGAGTTTGGCCCTAGGAATTTCCTTGATTCTGTCTAGCGCAGCGTGGGCAAAGTTTCGCCCCAGTCCGACGACTCCAAGAGGTCCAATTCCACCGATGGGAACTCGCGGCTGTGCAACGGATACAACCCTAGATTTTACGGCTCTAGCGCCTGTTAGCACGATCGTTGATCTCAGTTTAGATCAAACCACGATCGCGCTTTATATTCCTGATCGTGCTGCTTATGAGGTGACTTTGAGACTTTACCAGGATACTGCTCCAACGGGCGAGAAGCCAAAATGGACTGCTGTAAAAGAGTTTGAGCCGAAAAAGAGTCAAGAGGGCGTAATGACCCTCCAGATTCCCGCAGAGTTGCTCAAGGAAGGACAGACTTACCTGTGGCAAGCGGCTCTTGCTTGCATTCCAGGCTATCCATCTAGCGATCTAGTAGCACAAGCGCAGTTTAGAGTTGTCTCGAAGCCAGCAGAATTACAGCGAAAACTGAGTCAGGCAAGCGATGCAGAAACGCGATCGCAACTCTATGCCGCTGCCGGATTTTGGTACAGTGCATTTATCGAGGCGAAGCCCTCAAAATCGACTCAGATTAGCTTGTTGAAGGACTTAGTTGAGTATGAGCAGACACAGCAAAGTCAAGATCCACGCTGGTTGAAGCGGGGACGCGAACACAGTGAGTCCGTTGCAAAGATTATCGAGGTTTTAGGTAAGTAGAACATTAGCTCTACCGCCAGTTTCCGACTAAGATAAAAGCTGACCAAAATCCAGGATGCACAGATTCCCGAATCAACGATATCTGCGCTTTCTGGACGGCTTGGGCTTTACTCAAATCAGATCGTTTCAGATTCTTATAAAACTCTCTTGTCCAGTTCGCAGTGGTTTCGTCATTGATAAACCAGAGTGATGCCAAAGCACTTTTGACTCCTGCTTGAATTGCGACTCCCGCGAGTCCTAATGCAGATCGATCATCGCCTGTTCCAGTTTGGCAAGCGGTTAGCATCAGTAATTCAATGGGGTCGTTCGGATTAGTTCTGTCACGAAGTAGTTTGTCAAAATCCTCGATCGTCAAACGTTTTCCGTCGCTTGTGACGAGAAAAGTATCTTTCGGATCGGCTCCAAACTGTCCGTGTGTTGTGATGTGAATGATCGGATAGGGTTGTTCTTGCAGTCGAGTTTTCAGATCAGATTTCAGCAGTTCAAATCGCTTACTTCCGGGAAGTGCGGTCAAAATATCTTGAAGCTCTTGCTCTGCGTATTTTAGAACTCGATAGTTTTGCTGTGTTTCTTCCAGTTTGACCGCTTTGGTCACTCCCAACGCCAGGGCACGTAGTCCAGAGCGATCGAAGGGGGCTAAATCAATCAGACTGAGGCTCGGAGTCGTTGCGATCGCATACTTCTCAACGAGGTACTGTTTTCCATCATGCAAAGCCGCCATTGGAATCCCTCGTAGCAGACCATCTTGCACAAATACAAGCGTGTCAACTCCATCGGGTAGAAAACTCTGAACAGGTTGAATGAGTTTTTCGTAGAGATCTTGAGAGAGCGTCAGGTCGAAATCTGTTGGATCATAGTATCTTTCTAGTAATTGTCGGAATTTTACAATCTTTTCTTCTATCTCCTTTCTAGTCACATTGATTGAGACAGTATGCTGCTCATTGTTAGGGAGATTCAGCACGAGAATGAGTTGATCAGGAAGCAGAATGTGGTTGAGGATTGCAGTCTTTCGATCTTGAGTTGAACTCGATAGAATGTTTTGAATCGCGACGGATTTGTTCTTTTCGGTTGTAATATTGTCAGGGAGACGATTGATTGCGGCGAGTACGCATTCGTTCCCAAAGTAGTTTTGCAATTCTGCCAAACGTAGAGAATCCATTGCGGTCAGCACCAGTGTAACGTCTTCTCTTGATCGCTGAGTTTGAGGAATTGCCTGCTGCTTCGTTCGAGGCTGAATTGCTGATTTTAGTCTGAGTGCAATCAGTTCACGATAGACAGGTTCTACACTTTTGCGAAAATCGAACTGTAGATCAACATTTGCGCTGAGAATATCACTACGAATTTCTTCTAGAGTTTGCACTGCTCTTTCATAAGCTGCGATCGCCTCTTGGAGCTTGCTCGGATCTGCGGCAAGTAAGCGTCCAGTTTGCCATTCCCAAAGGTACAGACTATCTTTAGCTTTCTGTTTTTGATCGGCTAGGAGAACTGCTTTCTGGGTGAAGGACAGAGCTTTCTCACGATTCGTATCTTCATAAAGCTTGCCTAATTCACCGTAGGCGAATGATTCTGCTCGATCGTCTTCTAGTTTTTCAGCGAGCGAGATCGCGCCTTGAAGCAGTTCTTCTCGATTCTGAACTTGGGGAAATCGAGCGAGATCAATCATAGAGTAGAGCTTCACTCGACTGTCTGGCAGATCGTTTAGTAGAGCGATCGCGGTTTTGAGCGTCGATACGAAGGCTGGCTCACTGGAGTTATAAATTGAGAGTAAACCGAGAAGCGATCGTAGTTGCGCTTGGCGATCTCCCTGTGCTTGAGCCAGTTTCGTGCTTGCACTGAGCTTCTGAACGGCTTGGTTTCTATCATTCTGAGCACTTTGCTCTAATCGTGCAGCTTCTCCTACTGCGGATTGTTCTTGAGTCCGTGTTTTCGCAGATTCTGCTCGTCGAAGTGAGAGTTTTGACCGACTCAAATAAGCATTGGCAAGTCCATTCAGGGCTGAAATTTGATAGCTTGGATTATCTTGAGCCAGTTCTAAGGCTTGATTGAGTTGTTTGATTGCTTGATCATAGTTTCCTGACAAACGATAAGCATCGCCTAAGCTTCCTGATGCAGCAGCAATAATGGTTTTGTCTTTAACCTGATTTGCCAGTTGAATGGCGCTACCGTTTGCACACTGATCGTTTTTTGGAGCGCAGAGAAGTTCGATCGCAGCTTTGGGTTGCCCAATACTGCTGTAGAGTTGCGCTTGTTCAACTAGAGCTTTACTCAGTTTAGGCACGTTCTGCGCTTGACGATAGTAAGCGATCAACTGATTCCAAGTTTTGATCGCGTCGCTATTCTGATTCGCTTGCTGATAGGCTCTTGCGATGTTTTCGAGGACGATTGTTCGATTGACGGGATCATTGCTGTAAGCGGTTAGGGCAGTTTGCCAGGTTGCGATCGCACTTTTATAATCTTTTGCCTCATACTGCGTGATCCCCTGCTGTACAAGCTGTGCGGGATCAGTTGAATGCGCGACCTGCCCCCAGCAGAGAACACTGATGAAACTGCTGATGAATAAGATGATTAGCGATCGATGCAACCAAAACCAGGGGCGAATCTCCATTCGGTGCGCTCCAGCAATAAAAGATACTTAGCTGCTTGAGAAAAATATTACAGCGATCGGCTTGTGCTGTCAGCTTGTTTAAGCTTATTCTTTAGAATCAAACGTATCCGAAGGTACGATCTGATGAGTAGAGCCGCTTGGATAATTGGGTTTGCTAGCGTTTTACTGAGTTCAGTTCCTGCGGTTGCCCAAATCAGTAGCGACAATTCGACAGGTACGATCGTTGCTCCAAATGGCAACGTATTTGAGATTACAGGTGGAACTGCGGTTGGGGGTAGAAATCTGTTTCACAGCTTCGATCAGTTTGATATTCCGATTGGAAGTGAAGCAAGTTTTCTCAATGATCCCAGTATTGTGAACGTTTTTTCCCGGGTGACGGGTGGAAAGGCTTCTGAGATTGATGGAGTTTTGCGATCGAACGGAACCGCGAATTTCTTCTTAATGAATCCGAGCGGGATTGTGTTTGGACAGAATGCGAGTTTGGATGTGGGTGGGTCGTTTGTGGCAACAACTGCGAATGGGATTCAGTTTGGCGATCGAGGATCATTTAGCGCATTGCCGTCTGCACCTAGTGCCTTACTGGAAGTTGATCCTTCAGCATTCTTGTTTAACTCAATTTCAGATCCAGAAAAAATTGAAGTGAGATCGCAGGCGTTTGCGGGTATCACTCCATCTGGAACAGCACTCGCTTTAGGGTTGAGAGTTCCTGATCAGCGCAGTATTGTACTGGTAGGCGGAGATGTACAGATTCAAGATAGCGGTATCTATGCCTTTGATGGATCGATCTCATTAGGGGGCTTGGCAGCTTCTGGCACGATTGGCTTGAGCAGTATTGGAGGACAGTTTCAGCTTCAGTTTCCTGACACTGTATCCCGTGCTAACGTACTGCTGACGAATGCCATTGCTGATGTTCGCTCTAATGGCGGAGGGACTATCAAACTTTATGCAAACGAGGTCAATTTGTTACAAGCAAGCGCTTTGCGTGCTGGAATTGCGATCGGGTTGACCAATGGTGCTACTGAAGGTGGGAATCTTGAAGTGGATGCACAAGGACAAGTCAGATTAGTCAACAGCGAAATCTCCAATTTGCTTGAGTTCGCAGGAACAGGTAACACTGGTGATATTCAAATTACTGCCAATGCTTTAACCTTGGATGCTGGTGGTCGAATTAATACCATTACGTCAGGAGAAGGAAACGCAGGTGATATTCGTTTGGATATTCGCGATCGCATCATAATACAGGGCGAAAATGCAACAGGGCTATCTAGTACGATCTCTAGTGGAGTCTTCATCGGCGCAACTGGACAAGGTGGAAGCATCCAAATCCATACAAATAATTTGACCCTTCTGAGCGGAGGGTTCATTACAAGTGAAACTAGTGGAGACGGCAGCGCAGGAAATATCACCATAGACCAACCAACTGCTAAGGTAATTATTGGTGGATCTAGTTCCTCCCGCTTATTGAGTGGAATTCGGAGTGGGGCACTACCCGGAAGTACAGGTAGCGCGGGTAACATTTTATTGAATGTTGACTCCTACACTATGAGTAATGGAGGCTTCGTTACTTCTAATAGTACTGGAGATCGAGATGCAGGCAACATCACCATCAATGCAGCAGATGATGTGTTGTTGAGCGATGGAATTGGGCAAACCCGAACTGGAATTGGCTCTAATACAACTGGCTCTGGTCGAGGAGGAGATATCACAATCACTGGACGAAATATCACGCTTCAGGACGGTGCAGCCGTTTCGTCATCTTCTAGTGTATTATTCACTCCGAATAATGGTGATGCTGGAGACATCAGATTGAGTGCTAGAGATCGAGTCAGCATTCGTAGCTCGCGAAGCAAGGATACACCACTGACATTTATTTCAGCTTCGTCTGATGGTCAAGCCAAGGGTGGTGACGTGTTGATTACTGCCGCAGACTTTGAACTCACTGATGGCGCTTTTATCTCAACGGCAACTTCTGGAACAGGATCTGCTGGCAATGTTACAGTCACAACTCAGAATCAGGCTAATCTATCTGGGTCAAGTGACGAATCTCCCACTTTTATCAACACTTCAACAAGCGGAAATCCAGGCGGAAGAGGTGGGACGATTACCTTAGCAACTGGGTCGCTTTCTTTACTGGGAGGGGCATCACTTTCTACCTCTAGCTTTGGTACAGGTCAAGCAGGAGACATCGATATCATCGCTCGCGATGCGGTTGTGATTCGAGGGGGAGCCGCTGCTCCTGGAATTGTGAGTAGTCTACTGAGTAACAGTACTGCTCAAGGGGCAGGGGGTAAAATTTCGATTCAAGCGCGATCGCTTTTTCTGGAGCAAGGCGGGCAACTCAGTTCTGAGAATTCTGGTTCGGGTAACGCTGGGAATATCTTTATCAATCTTCGCGATATCTTTCAAGCAAAAAATGGTCGAGTATTTACAACGGCGACTAATGCTTCTGGTGGAGCAGTTACTATTGATGCTCGTGTAATTCGCCTGCTAGAGAGCAGCAGCATCGCAACTGTCGTACTTAATGGAGCGGGAAAAGGCGGCGACATTACGCTTGATGCAGATACGATCGTTGCAATTGACGGGAGTGACATTCTAGCATTTGCAGATTTAGCAAGAGGGCAAGGTGGAAATATTCGCTTTAGAACGGATGCTTTTGTGCGCCCAGTGCAAGCAAGTGTAGCTAGAACTATTGCCAATCGAGATGAACTGCTTTCTCTAACAGGCAATAGCCGAGTGGATATTAATGCGAGTGGCTCGGTCGGCGGAACAATTACAGGAGTTTCTGACATCGCTTTCTTGCAGAACAATTTGCTTGGACTATCCCAGAGTGCGATCGACACCAACGCCCTTTTAGCCAATAGCTGCATCGTCCGCAATGAGCAAAACGGAACATTCTTCATCACAGGTACAGGTGGACTCCCGACAAATCCAGGAGATTTATCAACCTATTCGACCGGAACCGTTCAGCCTGCCCGACCAAACTGGAAGCAAGGGGATGCGATCGTCGAACCTCAAGGCGTTTACCAATTACCGAATGGTGCTCTGGTTCTCAGTCGAGAATGCTTCTAGGCTTGCCGTTTTCTGCGTTCGCTACCAACTCTAAAGTTGATAGCGAACTGAAAAGGTAAAACCTTGATCTTGGAGTGTATTTCCCTCATCTGTTGCTGAGGTTAACGGGATACCATAGTCGAGTTGAATATCTAGCTTAGGACTAATGCGCCACTGAAGTCCTAATCCCAAACTTGCTAGAAATTTTGGATTAGGATTGTCAGTGCGATTATTCCAACCTCCGCCAATCTCAAAAAATGGCGTGAGCTGAAGTGTCTCAGGGTTACGAGTAACCGGAATTCGTAGTTCGATCGAGCCATTGACTCCATTATCTGTAACGACCTGATTTTGACGATATCCTCGCACTGTATCAACTCCGCCTAAACTAAAGCGCTCTAAAGATAAGAGAGAATCTGGAGTAAGTTGAGCATTAATTCGATTGATTAAAACGGGGCTACTTGGCTGATTCCCTAAGCGTTGTACCCATTGAAATTGCCCTAACCAGGCGAAGAATTGCCCATCTGTGCCTGAATCATTGACCGTTGCATTAAAAGCATTCACACCAAAGCTAAACTGAGATCGTGCGGCGAGTACTCGATTTGTACCGCGATCGAGCCAGTCTTGAGAAAACCGAATCACAGAAACATTCGAGCGCCCACCTTCAGGTCCTTCTGAGAAGGAAAACGGAATATCATCCAGCAGAAAAGTCCTGCTCCGCCGCAAATCTAGCCCAAGTGTCAGTCCAAATTCGGTTTGAGGTAATTGTACGATCGGCTGACGAATTGCAACACTAATCGTTTCTGCCTTGCTCCGAATTCCTAAATCGCTGAATGGGTCTTCTGTAATCCTACTATTGTTGTTACTATATCGAAGATTGAGTGTGGTATCACTAGGACTGAGTGGAAGAGAGTAATCGAAGCTATAGAGATTTAAGCCTTCGGTGCGTCCGTATTCGGCTCTAAAGCGATCGCCCAATCCCAGAAGATTGTTGTGTTGGGCAAAAACGTTGCCTTGATATGATCCGACACTAGGCGACTGATAGTTATTAAAAATAATGCCTGCATTGATTGCAGGGGCTTCTTTGAGTTCGACTCTCAATCGATTTTGTCCGGGTGCACTGCCTGCGGTCAGAGTGGCGTTTACCTGTGTGAAGAGTGGATTTAGCTGTAAAAGTTGCAGAGCTTCACGCAATCGATTTTGATTCAGAGGTTTTTGAGTGGCACGAGCAATTCGGCTTTCTACATATCCTTTTTCAACTCGCCTGAGTCCGACAACTTCAAGCTGTTCTAGGACTCCTTCCACAATCTGAATCTCGACAACTCCATCATTCAGAAATTGATTGTTACCTAAGAATGCTCCAGAGGTCACGTAGCCGTTTTGGATGTAGAGTTGTGTGATCGTCGATCGCAGTTCGATCAGGTCTTCAAACGCTACATCTTGTTTGTGTTTTGCTAAAAAATCGTCTCTGAGCTTACTGATTTCGGCTTGCAGAACGCTATTGCCAGTAATCTTGAGTTGCTTGACTGTAAATCTAATGCCTGTAGGTGTGGATGGGGTCGGTTTGGTCGGAGTTGGAGTTTCTAGAGGATTGGGGATCGGGGTCGGTGAAATGGAGGGAGTTGGGCGCGGGGTTTCGTTCGGGGTTGGAATGGTCTGCTCGACTCGCCCAGGAACATTTGGGGGAATATTGCTAGGAAGAGGTTGAGATAGCGCGATCGCTTGTAGTAGCAGCGAAACTCCTGTGGTTTGAAATACGATTGTGCTACTGGTCAGTAATACAGAAATTGCGGGCTGTACTTTCATAGGAGTATTCGTAGTCTCGGCATCGCTCTGCACCTCATTTCGGCTCGTGCTGCTGTGTCTTGATCAATCCACACAGAAATAAGCTACCACAGAAGATTTGAGAACACTGAGCATTTTTTACTCATTCCTGCTATTTGAGGTATAGGAATTTTTAGAGTTTTCTTGCAGAAACTCGCTGAGAAACCGAATTAATTGACAGGCTAATTAATCGGCTGATTTCTGCAAAAGAGGAGGCAGTTTTCGGCGTTGGAACTGGCAGAAATCCCATACAGATTGCTTAAGTCTGCGCCCTATGCTTGCAATCAAGCGAGTTAAACGCTCATCTACACTCATTTGAGGAAGCTATCATGTCTCAGCAATTCGCATCTTTCAAGTCCCTGTTGATTGGAACGGCGATCGCAGTTGTTAGCTCAATCTCCGCTATGACTCCCGCTCATTCTGCCCCAAAAGCACCTGAACAATCAGCCGCAGCATTAGGTGAGGTCGTTGTGCCGTTTTGCCCGAATAATCAGCCTTTTCCCTTTCCGACTACTCAGTGCCCAACTGGAATGAGTCCGTTTTTCGATCGACAAGATTTGGATGAATTAGAGCAGCGAATAAATGAACAAATTCAGAAAACTCGTCGATCTGTTAGGTCAAATGAGATTCTAGTCCCACTGATTCAGATTACGTTTTAGTGCGGGATAGTCCTGCGTTTCAGTTGCATTCGCGGCTGAGAATAAGGCTTCCGTTTGGCAGTTGGTAAACTCCTTGTGGTTCGACGATCGCATCTCCGGGTTTCCAAGCTGTCGTCGGTTGAACCGTTCCGGTTGAATAGGTTGAGAGTTCGCCTGGATTAGTGGGAAGTCCGCCTGTGCCTGTAATGAAAAATGTTCCATTTTGCGGATTGCGAACAATGCAACTATTTGCAAGGAGGGCGTTGGTATCGATCGCGCTTTGTGGGAGTTGGGTCAGACTATTTTGTAAATTGTTCGTGTCGGGTGTATTTAAGGTGACTGTGCCACTGATGCCGATTTCAGAACTTGCGGTAATGTCGCTCAACGGAGTCGATCGACTCCGAGATTCAAAGCCGAGAATGCCCCCTTGAGTTGCGATCGTGACGTTGCCGCCGCTCCCTTGAAAGGCATTCGCAGCGATGTCGCTGTTTTCTTTGGGAATGGCAATGAGGAATCGAGCAGTGATATCGATGTTGCCGCCGTCGCCAGGAGCTTGCGCTGTGCCTGCGGTGGTGGAGATTTGGCTATTGTTGCGAAGGACGAGGCGATCGATTGCATTGATGAAGATGTCGCCGCCGTCGGCTGTGGCAGATTGAGCATCGATTCTAGCTCGGTCATTAAGTTCGATTCGAGGAGCAGTAATCGAAATGTTGCCGCCGTTGCCGGGAGCTTGCGCTGTGCCTGCGGTGGCGGAGATTTGGCTGTTGTTGCGAAGGACGAGACGATCAGAAGCACGAATGCTAATATTGCCGCCATCAACGGTTGAAGATTGGGCATCGATTCTGGCTCGATCGTCAAGTTGAATCTGAGAGCCTGTGACAAAAATACTGCCTGCGCTACCAGAACCAATCGAACGGGTATAGATGCCGCTTTCGGGGCTAATCGGTGCAACACGGGTGGGAAAGTTTGTCCGGCGCTGCTCAAAGGTAGGATCAGTGCCAGAAATGCGGAGTTGATTAGCCGCAATTGTAATCTGTCCTGATGAGCCACTACTTTGAGTCAGAGCGAGAAACTGTCCGCCCCGCAGAATTTCAACCAGATTTGCATTAAGGCTAATCGTACCGCTATTTCCACTTGCAAAAGTTCGGGCATCGACAACTGCGCTATCAGAGAGTTGAAATCGATCAGCAAAGATGCGAATATTGCCACCAGATCTACGATCGGAACTGGTGGAAGTAAAGAGCGCAGTAGAGCGACCTAGCGTATCTGTACCAGAAATCAAAACTGAAGAAATCGGTTTGTCGTCTCTGCCCAGAAAGATGTTTCCTGCACCACCAGCACCTTGAGTACTAGCATTAAGCTGAGCACTATTTGTGAGCATAAGAGAGTTGGCAGAAACCCTGATATCGCCGCCTTCACCTATCCCATTAAAGCCTACGTTACTAAAGATGCTTGTGGGTCTTCCATCCAAAGAAATTTCATTCTGAGCATGAATGATAATATCTCCAGCACTACCCTGTCCTTGAGTTGACGTACTAATCTGAGCGCCATTTGAGAGTAGTATTGAGTCCGCAGTAATGTTGATACTGTTTGCCTGCCCATTTGCATTCTTATCTAGGTCACTGCTGATGAAGGAGTTGGTTAAAGTCAATTTTCCTCCAACGTTGATAGCAATGTAACCACTTTGCCCTACACCTTCTGGAGTAACACTACTCCCAATAATTGCTTGCGTTAGTGGTCGCTCTTCGGGAAAGCTAGGCAAGCTGCCAACGACGGTCATGTCGTCATTGACAGTTATACGAATATTTCCAGCTTGTCCACGACCACCCGGAAGAACGCCGAACAGTGGATCTTCCTCTGGACCTCTTACAAGTGAAAGGATTTGTGCATCATTCAAAATGAGCGAGTCTGCTTGAATGTCGATCGTGCCGCCGTTTCCAGTCGCGCCAGATGAAACATCATTCAGAAGTGCCGCACCACCGCCAAGAAGAACTTGTTCATTAGCACGCAAGGTAATATTGCCTGAGTTCCCACGACCGAATGTATTAGTCGAGAGTCTTCCTTCATCTTGCACGGTGATTGATCTTGCTTGAATACGAATGTTGCCTGCTTGACCAACTACAGCATCGCCTAAAACAGCACCAGTAAGAGACAAAGTGCCTAAAGTAGAACTAACCCTACTTTGAATGAATATATGCTCTTCATCTTGAATCACTTTACGCTGCCCTCGAATGATGACGCTATCTCGCGCATCAATCGTGATATCTCCTGCTTGCCCCCTTTGCAGGGCACTACTTGAGATTTGAGCGCCATCAGTTAAAGAAATAGAGCCAGTCTCGATTCTAATATCTCCTGCTGTGCGACCTTCAGCATCTCCAACCTGAGTAAGGATTTGTGAACCTTCTGTTAGATTGATTGAGTCACGTACAAAGAGTGAAATCGCACCCGTACTTCCTTCATCATTGAGAGTTGCTAACAATGTACCGCCATTGGCATTACTAGAGATACCAGCTAATATGTCACTGGAATTGAGGGAAAGATTCTGAGCATAAATAGTAATGCTGCCTCCCGTACTACCAGTAACACGAACGACCGAACCATCCATCAGCACATTTGACTTTGAAGCGTTTTGCGGGAACTGTAACCTGAAATTCCCACTATGAAATCCAACAGTCCCAGGTTCAACTAACCCCCCAATTTCAACTTGACCATTCGTAGCAATAGTTCTCGCTTGCTGGAAAGTTACATTTCCACCCAAAAATACTAGATTCTGTCTATCGGGAACTGAGAGAACTGATTGATTTACCTGAATACTCGCCTGAGCCGCGATCGTGCTAAATAGAAATGCGGAAGGCTCGACTGTTAACAGATTACTCTTCTCAGGCTCAGTTGCACTAAACAATCCTGAGTTACCTAATTGAACTGCATTCGCTGTCGTTGCAAGAAATGACCCAGGCACACTCAACTCAGCATTTGCACCAAAAATGATGCCATTCGGGTTGATCAGAAAGAGATTGGGGTTTGTGGTCGCTCCAGGCAAGCGGAAAATACCAAGCGTACCTAAAATCTGAGAGGGTTCACGCCCTGTGACTCGTGCCAGAATGTTTTGAGTATTGGCAAAGCTATTGAAAAATACGCTGCGTCCCTCTGCAACATTAAACCTCAGAAAGCTATGAAATAGATTTGTTCCTCGATTGGCTCCGCCTACAATGAAATCGACGGGAGCACGTCGGTTAACCGGAAACAATGGAGAATCTAGTGGAATGACCCCCGATCGCTCATTTCCCAATGTCTCATCCGGTACAATCTGCGCGATCGCACTTCCCCCGCCGCTCAAAATTGCCAGGACAGCGATCGCAGAAATCTTTCGGCTCATCGGCGGCTTACTCATGATTAGAAGTCTGTAAATCTACGACATTTCTACCACGAAGTTTTGAGTTTTACGGTATCTCAATGTTCTTTTAATCACGTCAAACATCTGAAACTGTGTCAACTCTCAGCGTGATCTCTGATGAAGAAGGACACTTCACGATCGCACTCGAATTGATCATCGAAGTTTTGTCTCCCGGTATACAGAACAAATGGCGCAGTTGCCTTTGGCGCGGCTTTACCGAGCGAGAACCACAACTCAAACTTTATTATTTCTCAAGATAGAGTTAAATTATTGAAACCGTTGGAGTGCTATCACTCCTCGAACATTGGCAACGAGTCGATCAACGACAAAGGCGGCTTCTGACTGAGATGCGCCAACAATTTGCATCACTTGCACAACCGTTTGATTCGTTATGGGTAGAACTTGCCCGGTGCGCTGGTAGTAGTCGTAAACTAACTGTGAAACGGCTTGAGCTAGATACCGCTGTCGAGGACTATAGGAGCGGATTCGTGCTTGCTGCGCTCTCGTCACAGATTCCTTTCCTTGACAGTAGAAGCGACGATAAGGATCAGAAATGCGATCGCAAAGCGAGTTCGCTCTGGCAGGAACAATAGAAGCAGAAAGCGTTGTTAAGGTAATCGCAAAAAGTAAGAGTGAACTTTTAAATGGCATCACCGCCTCCAGAAAATGTGATGCTCGTATCGTAAGAGGTGCGACCCTCTGAAAGACTACAACTCCTAGCCATCTCATTGTTCAATCTCCGGAGAGTCGCATTGCAAAAAAGTGCGGCGTGCTTGAATGAGTAGTTTTCTGCAATCAACCTCTCAGAAGTTGGTTATGGAAGTTGCAGAAAGTACAATTCTATTTGCTTAGCAAGCTCTGTACTGTTTGGATAGAGGCGAAAAACACTCTTACTTAACCAAACAGAACTGGAGATTTATTATGGAATCAATCATTGTTTTTGGAACTTGGGCACTTTGCGGTTGGATCTGTCATACGATCGCATCGGCAAAGAACCGAAATACATCACTCTGGGCAGTATGCGGTGTTCTGTTCGGCTTCTTTGCTGTGATCATCATTGCGCTAATGCCCTACGTTCCTATCAGCTAAGACATTCTCGGCTGAGGATTAAAGCTCCATCGGGAAGTTGATATGCACCTTGCAGCTTAATGATTTCATCTTCCCATTTTCAACTTGCAGGGTGTTGTTGAATGAAATGACTCCTCAAAACTAAACTGCTTCTTTTGTAGATAAAAGCAGCATTAGACACGAGCTGGCGTATCGCTATTCCTCATTTCTTTTCGTGTTTTCTTTACTGATCACTTTCCCATTCAATTTCAATTAATGTTCTGGCAGAGGCTATACGCCTGCTCAATATCTTTCTCTCATTCTTGTGATTGGCAGCATACTCTGGGGTTAATCGGATTTTTCCGAGATGTTCTATTTGCAGACTTATGAGCAACACTTGCTCGTGCTTAAGGTTGAAGCAGATCGAAGAGAATTGCTAGTTTATGCGCTCGGCAAAAGCTGATTGTAATCTGGGCTTAATTAGCACGAACAGTCTTGTTTTGAAACTGTAGGCGAGTCGCTTAAGTGCACGGACTTATAGAAGCATGATCAGTAGATTAGAAGGTTGGCGTTGGTAGACGACCAGACGAATTTTAGCGAGGGACTCAAGCTGCAAGCCCATTTTCATCTTGCTATCTACCAACACCGAAGATTTCATAAAGCACCTGTCGCCCGCAGTTCACACAGATATGATTTTGCTTGCCTTTGCGCTTTCCATTCTTACAAATATGAGTAGACGGACACTCCGGGCACTGCATCGAGAATCACCTGAATTCATCTTCCTATTAGGCAACGCCCAATGAGAAACTCATAGGATGGCTGCCTACTTAACCTATGGGTGCTAGAGATCGAGCATTATGCAGTTTTCGCTAGTTAATCTTCCACAGCTTAGTGATATTATCTGCACTGCCAGAAGCGTTACGGCTTCGCAAGCCAACGGTGCTTCACACCTGGCGGAAAATACTCTGGATCACCCGCTGCTTTCAGAACGATTTGAGGCAGTTGATACGCATCCGGAACATAGTTAGCGAACTCACTGTTTAATCGCGTTAACTGCTGCAAAATTGCGATCGCAATTGCCTCTTGTTTCTCCTGACTTGCCGTGACATTCGGTGCTAACTCCACCACAATCAAAAACACCGCATTGCGATCGCGATCCTCTTGCACCTGCATCACAAACTTACCTGTCACCCAATCACAAATCGGCGATTGTTCCAATCCCACACTTACATTTTCGGGATAGACATTCGCACCAAAGTAAGACACTGTGAACGCAGATCGTCCAAACACATAAACAAAGGGCAGCGGACGCACTTCCCGTAATGGTTGTGTTGAACTCTCTTGCAAAACTTGAATCGGATCAAATCCCCAACCCGATAGAAACTGGATCATTTGATCGTAGGTCAGCAACCCGCCTGTATCCGCAATGTGATAGCGAATCAGCGGCAAACCACTCTCGCCAGAGAACAAGAGCGTGCCATCCTGAACTTCAAAGAATCGACTGAAGGGATCGTACTGAACTAGAGTCGGTAGGCGGTCAGCACCAAACAACTCTCGTGCAGCATCGGGATGCTCTGCCAGCCAGCGTCGAATACAGATACTCAGCGGAGTTTCATTGCCCAAAACTCCTGCATCCGCGGTTCCGTATAAGCTAGCGGAATCATAGTAAACTTGTGTCGAACCCAGTCGTGATCCAACTAGCGATCGCCAAGCTTCACTAAATACTTCGCCAGCAGATACCCATTTCACAGAATAGTCCTGCCACCGAATTCCCTCTGCAATGCCACTATCGATCACATCTTTCAAAAATGGCGGATACCCCAACAGCACAACTTGATCAAATTCAGGTGCAAGTGCTTGAAAGACTCGAAAGATTTCAGCTTTTTGATTTCCTGGTGTGATGACTGTGATCGGATAGCCCTTGTTTGCAACATGACGACAGCAATTCGCGGTATACATACCCCCGACCCAGGGTCCAAGGGCAAAGCACACGATCGCTAAAGTTCGTCGCTCATCGGCTCGAAAACTATCGTAGAAAATCTGCTCAAATCGAGTCGCGATCGCAAACTCATCGGAGAGCGATCGCGGAAAGAAGCTCGGTTGTCCGGTTGAGCCAGAAGAAACCGCAATCATATCGCAAGCTTCTAACTTCCCATTGTGGCAAAGTTGAGGGAGCGAATGTTGTTTCAGGTACGAAGCTTTCGTCGTTAAAGGCAGTTGCTGAAAGTCGGCAAAGGTTTGAATGTTCGCGGGATCAATGTTGTGGCTTTGCAAAAACTGTTGATATGCTGGGACATCGGCAGCTACCCTATGAAATAGATGAACGACCTCTGTTTCTGCTTCCGCGATCTCAGGGTGAATTAGACCTGTGAGCGGTGTTGTGAGAAAGGTTTGAAGTGCTGAAAGCATGGCTTGGAAGTGGAGTGAGTTTGTGATGACATAGCAATATAGTATCTAGCCTTCATCAATGTCGAGATCGCCTAATTTATCTTCCACAGCTTGATAGTTTTGTCTGCACTGCCAGAAGCGAGCGTTTGTCCATCTGGACTGAAGCTGAGACTAGTGATGTAACCAGTCTGTTCCTTTAGGGTTTTGATCAAGGCGATCGATTTGTCTAGGTTGTTGTACGTTCCCTCGTTTACCCTCTGTTGACGATCGCGATCCACTGCACTCCCTTGTGCTGCATTCCCTCCATACGCAAGCGTAATCGCACCGAGCAACAATACACTTAGTATAGTAACTCCCGACATTTTAGGGACAGGAAGTGTTCGCTCCGGCTGACTTGCCCTGCGGTTTTTAGCAGATAAACTTCTGCCAATTTGATCGTTACGTTTATTTCGTGGCAGAGTACTCATAATCCTTAGCCTTTTTTCTCTTAAAGCACGTTCGAGACAACTGATACCCATTTGGTTTTTGAACGCAATACATCGTGAGTCAAAAGCAGACGTGCAGCAGTTGGCTGTGTTTGTTGTCGCAACTCATCAATATTTTTGTGCAGGAGGCGCAACTTTTCCGATCGTTTTCAGCTTGCCATCTGGCTCAACTGTCCAAACGTCATAGCTCCCGACGACATCTCCCGCAGCATCAATATCCACATCGCCGCTTGCTCCTTGATAGTTAATGTCTTTCCCTTGTCGCAAGAGTTCCAAGCCTTTGCACACGTCGCTTACTTCTTCTCCAGGTGCATTTGTAACTTCACGAATTTTATCTTTCATCGCCTCACCACTGTTGGACTTCGCCGCTTGTGCCGCTAACACTAAAATCGCGGCAGCATCCCAAGAATGTGTTGCATAAGCGACTAGCGGACGCTTTTGCTTTTCCTGCCACAACTTTGTAAATGCGTCCAAGCTTTTACCACTCGCACCCGGAACCGTTCCCAATGCCCCAGTTAGAATCGATCGTCCATCTGCTCCTTTCCCGGCTTTATCGACAAACTCTTGGGAGTAAACCCCATCCGTGAGCAAAAATTGAGCATTGCGACCCTGTTCGTATGCTGATTTCACAATCAAGCTACCTGTATCTGCATAGAGTACGGCTGCAACAGCTTTTGGACTATCTGAAAAGGCGGCTGCGGCTTCAGATTGAAACGTGGTTGCTTTCGGGTCATAGCGGGTTGGTTTCGCTTCGTTCGTCACTTTGCCACCGAGCGCTTCAAACGCTTTGACAAATTCACGCTCAAAGCCTACACCATAATCATTGTTAATCACGAGCGTTCCGACGCTAGTAAATTTGCGATCGCTGGCGAGTTTTGCTAATGCTTGAGCTTGATAGGTATCGGGTGGAGCCGTTCTTGCCCAGTAGCCCTGAAATTTTCCTTCTTTGGCTTGTTGAGTAAACACTGGACTCGTACTTCCGGGTGAGATCATCATGACTTTGTTCCGAACCGCGATCGGAAGTGCTGCGGTTGAAACACTACTCGCAAATGAGCCAACAACGCCTGCAACTTTTTCGCGTTCTGCGAGGCGGGTCATGGCTTCTGCTCCTGCTGCTGGATCAGTTTGATCATCGACGGATACCAGCGTGACAGGTTCGCCATTGACACCGCCACACTGATTGACTTTCTCGACAAGCATGGGAACCGCAGCGACCATTTGCTGACCGACGGAAGCTAAATCGCCTGTCGAAGGCAAAAGTGAACCAATCTTTAGACCTTTGGCTGGAGTTGTGGCGTTCGTTAAAGTTGGTGTTCCTTGAGAGCTTGAAGGTGTGGATTCTTGGCAAGCAGCGCTCAGCAATCCGAGAGTGATCGTTAGGGTTGCAAGAGATAGAGCCTGTCCAAGTTTAAGCTGATTTAGGGAAGCTAAACGTCTCATAAGGTGCTCTCCGATAGTGTTTCTAATCTTCCATCTATAGCTGGGTTGCAGTGCTGTCAAATTATGCAGCGGTTTGCTTATCAAACCAGAATTTGGGATTAAAGCTCAGTTAATCAACGAATGTTAACCGCATTGACTCTACTTCGTTGAGTGGGGTCGAGACGTTCTTCAGATGTTTCTCTTGAGGCGATCGCTCTAATCTAAAGGCACAGAAGCAAAGCAAACAAGCTAAACCTTCTAGTCACAGGGGAGCGACGCTTCATTGGTCAATTCCATGTGAATCAGTCAGAAAACACACTTTCTCAAAGGACGGTAGCTTGTTGCTGTTGTTCGTTGTAGTAGTGGGTTATCGCTCAAGAAAACTCTTTGATTCTTAGGAGATTTATATGCCGAATCCAGAAGAAGTAGGTAACATTATTAGAGCAGGGGGAGATATAGCTGGAGCAGTTGGAGGTCTGTACGATAGTGTATTAGGAGTTTACGACAAGTTTGATGGGGAAAAAACTTTGAAAGGTCGTCATCGCTCACTTGAGTTAGAGATTATTAATGGTAGTACACGCAGACTGAACTGGAATAATGATCCCTATTTTGACTCTGGCACGACGTTCTGGGGTCCCAATCCAGCAACCCTTGAACCCGGTAAAGTAACTATGTGGGCAGTGGCAAACAGACAGGGGTCATTCGCAACGGGTGTGACTGGTGGCGCAAAGTGGGGGATTGATGGAACAGATTTATCTGTCGTTATCGGTTTTTGCAATCCTCATATTGGAAGCTACAAACACATTGTTGGAATTCGTGGAGGAGGTGAAAGTGCACAATGGGGATATGACAATAGTCACAATGAACATGCTAAAGATTTTGTAAATGAATACGGTTTCCGTATAAGGTCTTTTATGGCTGAGTCGAACATCGCGATGCGAAAATTTGTGTACTGTATTGCTAATGCTTAAAAGGTAGCATTCCAATGTGCAAAAAACCGTTAGCTCTTCAATAGCTAATATCAATGGTTATGGGGTTGGCGGTTTTTATGCCTTTATAGTGTAGCGATTGCAAATATCATCGCTTTCTCTTCTACGTCCTTGCATTATAACCGTTAAGTCGTGATTGTCCTTGAGTTCGTATCGGTTGACGATCGCGGCGAGGTTAAATGTGGTTAAAAGTAACTTTATTTCTATCAGCAACTTTGGGAATCTTGATGATGTGATTTGGATAAGTTCGCATCTCTATCACAAAGTCTCCAGGTTTAGGTTGGTGATGCTGAACAGTAATTGCGATCGACGGTTGCTCCTCAGTTCCAGTCACCTCAACACTCATAATCTCAACTGAGTATTCGCTAGCTGGCTTCTCACCCGCAAAAACAGCAATGATGCTGTAGCGAGTAAAATCCACTTGAGGAGCAGGTAACGGTGGTTCAGCATGACAAGTGTGCAGTTGCCAACAATTAATCCATTGTTCTGGACTATCAATCACCAGACAATGAGCGCTCTGATAGCCACTATCGCGACTCCACGCAAGCGTTATGAATTCAATATCCATTTTGAATTTGAACCTTCCGAATAAGTTTGTATTCTGATAGCACAAAGTTCTATTACTACAGTTCTAAGTTTTGGTAATTCTAGAAACGCTGTTCTAGCTTCTAAAATTACCAATGATGCTAGGAGGCTAGACTTTTAATGACAAGCGTAGACACTTGCTGGCTGTTCGGCAACCGATCTCAGCAATGAGGCGAACATTTGCGAACAACGTCAGCCTATTCGCCCGAAGAAGTTCCGAGTTCTATGAACGTTTTCCTGGATATGATCGTATGGTCCAAAGAGCAAGCCAGTCAGAAGGGGTTTAAGCTGTTGATAGCATTCTCCCTCGCTCACACTAAAGATGAATTGTCGATCGCTTCCAGTCGTCTATAGCCTCAACAAGTTTCTCATGAGCGATTGCTAGAGACATCGAAGGTAAGTTCAGATCCCTACCGATTCAGCACTTGCTCTTGTGTTGGCAATGTTGTGAATTGCACAGCCCTATCTGCACCTTGCGAAACGTTTTCAGCACTAGCTGGCAATTGGTGTCCCGAATCGTGCATTGTTACGCCATCTATTGAGAAGAGAATCTTTTTGCCTGCATATTCTTCAAGAACTCTTGGATTGAAGATCTTGAAATAGATTCCCCCCGGAAAAGATGAATATCGATGAACTTGATAGTTATCAATATAAATGTTCAAGCCCCGCGACGTGATTGAGGGTGGATGACTGAGATTGATTTTGACGAGATAGGTTACTTCATTCAGCGCAACTTGCTCATTTGCTTGGATGTATTGAATGCTTCTGATATCTGCTGGTACTGGTTGAGTTGCAATCACTTCAACACGGGTTACTTCAGGGTAGCTAATCGCAATCATGGTCATTTCCTCAGATTAATTAGTAAGCTGGAGTTCATCGAAGTAGAGTGTTCCAGACGGAACTCGATCAAACACAAATTTGATCTCAGTTAAAGATTCAAAATTCAGCCCTTCAGATTGCAATTGCTGGATGGGAATGAAGAAAGTTTGCAAAACGGTTCTAGCAAAAGATCCTTCAACTGAATCATCAATGCGATCGGGATAAATCACCCGATTGATCGAACTTGCTGACAGAGTGACTTGATTGCTTCCATTACTGACTTCGATCGTAAAATCTTGATCCTGCCCCGCTGGATTATTTGCTTCTATCGATTGACCGATGCGAAATGCCAGGAACTTGAACTGGTCAACATCCAATGTATTAGAGGCAAGTTGAACGCGATAGCTATGATCGCGATTATTCCACTCTAATCGTAATCCTTGCGTTTCTTGAAACAGATTATCAAAAGGAGAAGTACCGTTAAAAGATAGCTTTTGGGCATCGATTTTAGTTGCATCTACGCGCCCTACAATCGGTTCAGACACTGTTAGGATACTCTCCTCGAAGTGTTGAATAAAGCGACGATCGGGAGCTTGAAACTGGGACACAAAGTTAATGGTAGGTAGCCAGCCTGCCTTGACTCCAACAGCATGATTTTTGAGTAAATTAAAGTACTCGTATCGATCTTGCAAGGTTGCTTGAGCGATCGCTGAAATATAGACCTTTGCAATCTGTTCCTGCTGGTTACGCTCAATTGTATTGGACGATTCCTGCTGCCAAACGCTGTTAAAGTAATTGTGATTTGCTCCATGAATCCATAACAGCGATTTAAATCCTTGAGCAGGTTGAGTCGGGTTATTTAGGTCAACTGTATGAGAGCGATCGTAGGTTTTGTAGCCCTCAAACGTAAAAACATCTGCATCACGACTTCCATGTAGGAGCAGGTAATTGTGGTCGATTTTGGTTGATCCGGACAGTGGAATATATTGCTGATCAGTGGGAGCAATAGACACCACTGCTCGAAGATTAAATCCATAAGGTCCCAAACCTTCTGACCCATCGAACGCGATCGGTGGAGATTGCGGATCAAACTGAATTGACGACATGGAATTAAAGATACTCGCATGTCCTACCGCTTCTCCACCACGAGAGTGTCCTACAATCATTACCCGCGATAAATCGACCTTACCTTTGAGGGGATGCCCGGATTGTCGATTCCAAAGCTGAAATTGCTTGATATGCTCTAAATGAACAATTGCCCGTCCATCATTTTCGCCTTGATTGAAACCATTGAGGAAGTTAACATCGATCGATGCTGCAATAATGCCGTGAGAGGCAAGAAGACTGCACAAATACAGGTATCCAGGTGTTGAGTTTTCAAACGGAGCGTGATTGCCATGAGCAAAGACAGCAAGGGGAAACGGACCTTCTCCAACTGGAATCTGCACCAAGCCATTGATTGGGATTTCTGCATTGTTGAACGACCAATCAACGCTAAAACCGAGTTCAGTAATCCCGGATAAATCGATCGATCGTGTCGTAAACCCAGCCGTTGGAGTTTCAAACACTTTATACTGACTTAGTGATTCACTAGCAGTGTAATTTGGTGCAGCGTAAACGACTGAATCAACTGAATAAGAACCCGGTTCACCCGGATTACTGATATTGCTCATAGTTAGTAAGTCCTTCATGTAAGTGAGGATTCTGGGACAGCCTAAATGATGAAATTCAATGCTGCCTTTCTATTGATTTATTGGGTAGTTCAATATTCTGTTTATGCAGCGATCGCTGCATGGATTGTTGCATTTGTTTGGACTTGCCGCCGCAGGTTTCTTCCTAGAGTAAGATATTTCTGCATAATCACTCTTGACTGTTTCGTTCGCGCATCGTTGGTCTTCTTATTTTTTATCCAAAACTGCATAATCCTCTGAGTTTTTCACCCACTGATTCAGTAGATCGACACTACGCAGAGATTCTGTGTTGCTATACGAACATTCGCGAAAGGTTCATAATAGTCCTGTGTCATTCGGATCGCTCGAACCCTCAATCCATTGCAACAAGGATGGCTCACAATGGCATTCACTCTGACCGAACTTCAAACATTTTTTCCGCATCAGCTCTGGTTAGAGGTATCCGAACGAACTCAAATCGAAGCTTGGCAGGCGACTACTCAACAGCCCTACTCGAATTCTGCTGCTCGCTGGACAGCCTACCTCAACACACTCTGCTCAACCCAGTTTCTAGCATGGTTAAAGGTGCATTTTGAGGAAGAGGAATTGCCCTGCGAATTCAGCTTTGATGCTTCAGTCTGGGAAGTCGTCAATGGAACAGCTTTAACTATTAATCAAACTCGCGTCGTTTTGATTCCTGTGGAGCAGAGTCATCTGTCTGAAGTCTGTATTCTCCAAGAATGGATTGACATTCCTGACTGGGTTCCAGACTATTATTTAGCAGTGCAACTGAATTTGGATGAATGCTGGATGCGAGTGTGTGGATATGCAACGAGAGCGCAAATTTTGGAACGATCGCACTACGATCGCATGACTCAAACCTATGCTTTAAATGCAACTGATCTGATTGAAAATTTAGATGTAATGTGGGTTGCTCAAGACCTCTGTGCCCCTGCAAAACCAGAAATCCAGGCATTGCCGAGTCTACCTCCTAATCAGGTCGAATGCTTATTGGCGAAACTGAGCGATTCGACTGCTTACTCTCCTCGTCTAGCAGTCCCCTTCTCAGAATGGGCAGCGATTTTGACCTCTGATCACTATCGTCACTCACTTTACCAAAGCCGGATCAAACAGGATAATCCCACTGTAGAGCCTGGTACACCCATCGCTTTAACGTGAATTTTCCAAGTGTTGCATAAATGGTGAGGTACATTACCCATTAACTAAAGAGAGCTACCACAAGATTAAACTGCATGAAGCAATCCTTAAATATCTCTATCGTAGGCTGTGGGATGAGCGGGTTAGCGACTGCTCTATCACTACAGCGACATGGATTTAATGTACAAATCTATGAGAAGAACCCCGCATTGTGCGCTTTAGGAATCGGTCTAACTTTGACACCAGATGGCTTGAGTCATCTCGAAGCGATTCAACCCGGAATGATTGGACTGTTAGAGCAGACGGGGAGCAAGCTGCACAGAATCATCTTGAGCGATCGCACTGGAGAAACTCTAGCATCGAAGTCGATCGACAAAGAACGATCGCTCTTTACTATTCAAGAATCGCGACTCCAGGCGATTCTTGCCTCTGCGCTGCCCTCCAATGCGATTCAATTTCGACATCGTTGTGTTGGATATGAACCTTTGAATAATCAAGTGAAACTCTTTTTTGCAAATGGCGAAACCGTTGAGACTGATTTGCTAATTGGTGCAGATGGCATTAACTCGGCAGTGAGACAAACCTTGATTAGCGATGGATTTCCCAACTTCACTGATCATGTTTGGTGGGGCGCGGTTGTGCAATTTGAACACAAGCAACTTCACCCCAATACATCTTTGCTATTTAACGGGACGGATGGTGAGCGTTTTTCGCTGTTCAATGTTGGAGAAGGCTATACGTTTTGGAGCGCCAGCATTCGATCGATTGATGATTTTAGCAACCAGCGTGGAATAAGTCCCAAAAATCGGGTTCTCAAACGATTCTTCGATTGGACAGACCCGATCGGTGCAATCGTCGCTGCAACACCAGAAGAGGCAATTTTAGAGACTCCGCTTTGCGATCGCTTTTCCTTACAACGGTGGAGCCAGGGGCGGGTAACGCTGATTGGAGATGCAGCCCATCCAATCCTTCCGGCACTGGAACAGGGCGTGAATGTCATCATTGAAGATGCACACAAACTTGCCGACTGCCTTGCGACTGCATCTGATGTGGAAACGGCGCTCAAGGCGTATGACAATCGCCGGATTCTTCATGGTGTCTCTGAAAAACTTACTCCGCTTGTTTGTTTAGAAAAGCGCTGAGATGCTATCATTCAGAGTCCTTTCAAGCTATGTCGGACGTTTGAAGTAAAACTTGAAATCAGACCAACTCTCTTTTAAGGGCTTCTTGATGCCCCGACAGAGATAGATAGGCAAGTTACTCTCAATGCCAACTGTCTTTTCATGGGTGATCGTAGCAACTTGCTCTACTGAGTCAAATCTTGATTCTAGAAAACTTAAGTTGCCACCGACACTCAGAACAAGCTTGCCAGAGTACTCTCTTGACCCCCAAAAATAATATCCTGTATGCCCACTAATTGCTTTCGGCAGATTGTAGTTTTGACCCCAGAAATCGATCGCCCCCGCATCACTATAACGCCACGTTAAAATCGCAAAATCAGAACGATCGTTTGGTGCAAAGCGATCGTAGACTGCTGCAACCGTTGCAACCGTCTCTTCCCAGCCTAGCATCGCTCTAAAATGCCACGGTGCTTGTTCTGCCTGATTGATCGATTCTTTAGAAAGGGTAGGGGGACGATAGATGGCATTTGAGTAGCGAATCAGCGTCTCGATCGGTAGAATGGGCAACCCAATCGGTGCTAGAAACAACCCTGCGCTAACGAGCAAAGCTAAAAAGGTCGATTTCAGCAAATTGCGATGTTGAAAACGCTGCTCAACGACGATCGCGCCTGCCGCAAGAAACAAAGGATAAATCGGCAGTAGATAGTAATATCGCGCCTCGAATAACAAAAACAATCCTAAAATGACTATGAATGTCCAGCCGAAGACTCGATATTGTCTGCCTTCCCGCGCAAATAAGTAGTAGTAAACGCCTGCTAGCCAGACTGGACAGGCGAGCGGATTCATCAGAATGATTTGCTGCACAAAAAGATCGATCGTGGACTGAATCAAGCCTTTCTTCTCGTATAGATTAGACTCTCTTTGATGTTCTAGAAAAGCCCAACCGTGCTGACTTTGCCACAGGATAGTGGGGAAGCAAATGAGCACTGCGATCGCACCTCCTAACCAGAGCCATCGATTGAATAAAAGCCTTCGTGCGGGTGTGATCACAAAGCCACTCAGCAGACTGAACGCAAACAACGCCATCGAAAACTTGTTCATCAGTCCAATGCCGACAACTAAGCCTGCAATCAGCCATAGTTTAGGATTCTTGTACTTGAGAATCAAAATTGCTAGATAAGCACATAGCATCCAAAGTAGTGGTTCAAACGCATTCATCGTCAGAATGGTTTGCATAAAAAGATAGCCCGGCGAGAGAATCACCGCGATCGCAGCAAAACATTGGGCAAATCGCCCTCCACCCAGTTCACGTACCATCAGTCCAGTTAGGAATACGGTCAATGCTCCCGCGATCGCGGGGAATAACCGGATTGCAAACAAGGAATCGGGTAGTGCTATTTAGGAAAGGCTGGAGGAAACAGAGATAAAATCGTGGGTAACT
>ERZ1066124.185-NODE-185-length-57990-cov-22.543782_pt1 | contig 57990 bp, 65 predicted proteins | sample MGYA00382771_ERZ1066124 | MGnify/ENA primary metagenome ERZ1066124 (study PRJEB33369, sample SAMEA5778354) | biofilm metagenome | biome: Industrial cooling water; feature: Water cooling tower basin; material: Biofilm | place: United Arab Emirates | collected... | reverse complement strand
GGAATGGTGAATCGATTGAGTTCGCGATCGAGTCGATTCTTAAAAGTTGCAGTTGGTCCGCCAATATCAATCGATCGGTTTTTGTCAAATCCTTTAGAGGTAATCATTACTTGACACCTCCATTGATTACTTGCTCGATCGCTCCCCAAATAACGTCACGCTCTCGACTCCTGCCACAAAGCTCGATCGCTCTGTATGCCTGCGCTCGACTCAACTGAATTGCTGCGTACCAATCACCGCATGAGATGTAGAAGCGATCGGTATCCAGTGCAAGGCGATCGGGAACAGGGACGATCGTAGCAATAGCAACGGTTTGAACTGATTTTGCCCCAGAAACAAGCTCTAATTGTTTGGGGTTAGACTGTCTAAGTGCTATACTTGAATCATAGGTATTTTTGCGTTTGTATTCTTGTGAAACGACTGCTAACATTGTGTGAGAACACTAGAATTAGTGTTGATATGGTTTGTTCTCTAAAGCTGTCCACCGCCAAGTTTTCGGCTTTAGAGTGAAGAAATTGAGAAAACCCCGATCGCAGCATTACGCCGCAGTCGGGGTTTTTCCGTTTGAAGGTTCGGCAGGCGGAATAACCCCAGCCTCGATCAACACCTGCCGAATTTTGGCATTGCGCGATCGTGGCGGAATTGTTGATCGCAGGTGTGCGAGTTGCGCTTCGGAGAGGACTAGAAAAATTCGGTTCTTTAGCGAGGGAGCTTGTCTTTTCATTGGAGCCTGAAGTCAGAACGTTTTATGTACAAACGTACTCTACACCCGTTTGGATGAATTCGCCACAGTTTTTCTAAACTTTTTCAACGTTAGACGAATGGCGGACACGAATAGCGCGAGTAATAAGTAACTCTAGAGTTATGGATAACACTAGAATTAGTGTTAACACTAGAATTAGCATCAGCAATGTGAATACGAATAACAACACAAGGACGATCGCCTGATGTGACAAGCGATCGAGCCATCACTGCCGTTTCAAAATTCGCCTAAGAATGTACTGCTTCTGCCCTGAATTAAACTCGATCAGGCAGTGATTTGGAAAATCGTTGTCGGATTCGATAACGATTCCGGTTCGTCCGGTCGGAGTGACGATGCGATCGCCCACTTGAAATTCGTTCACGCCGCTGCCCTCCGAGACTGAGCGATCCACAATCCGATATCGGTTTGGGATTCCCAGAACTGCATAAGGGATTCGGTTTTCTTTTGGCTCACCCCAGCGATCGAGCATTCCTTGAAGCTTGACGATTCAGGAATCCATTTATAAAGTCGCGCCTGGTTCGATTTGTATTGAGGCACGAAGAAGAATAGGCGATCGTTCCCCGCTTTTGTTTTAGCTGTGAACTCGATTCCGACTTGGACAAAGCGATCGTTCCCCGGCAGAAAATAAGCTTTAAGTTGCATCGTTTTACGCTCCAATTGAAACTAATTCTGTTAATCGTGCATCGTCTAAAATCGCTGTCAGTTGTGCCGCAAATAACGCTTCATTCAAATTTGGGAACAAGCGATCGAAATAGAAACTACCGCCGTAAGTTTCCCAAGCAAGACAGCGAATAAAGTTTGAACCAGAAGGAGCGATCGTTAGTCCAAAACTTTCATTGTCCAGATTGATTCGGCATCTGATACCACCGTCGAATACTTCTGGATTGTAGCCGCGATCGAGCAATTGTTTTATAAGTTCAGAAAGGCTCATTTTGTCGTTTCTCTTGATAGTTTTAGTGAGCGATCGTAGCGTTCGCTAATTCGTTGGTTAATTGTCCTGAATACTGTCCCCGTTAATTGTCCTGAATACTGTCCTGTAATTGTCCTAATTGTCCCTGACAGTTTTTCAGGCTTCTCTCGATTCTCAGGACAGTATTCTCAGGACAATTAGCCAACCGAGACATAATGTTAGGAAATCACCCGAATTTGCTTCGATGGAACTCCTCTACCTTGCACAGTGCGAATCTCAAATCGATCGCGCTGGATGTATGCGAGAGTGTGACAATAACCCTCGACTTCTTTTGCTGAGATTCCAGGAAATTCTTTATCAAGTGTTCGCTGGATATCTCGCAGTTTTACCCATCCTTCCGTATCTCGAATTTCAGGGTTTTGAATTGCAGCAACGATCGCTTTAATTTGTCGATCGCTTTCATCTGTTGTCTCAGTTTGTGCGGTCGCCATCTTTGCGACTTCAGTTTTTAATTGTTCAGCCAATCGATCGCCCTCTGATGGCATCGAACCAAGCGGTAATTCTTTGATCAATTTTCCAGAATCACGATCGTATGCTGAATAATTTTGTAGTTTCGGAGTCGGAATAAATTCACCTGCGATCGACATCACACGCCGCACTGGAGACTGTTGAATCAAGTTGTTAAATTCTGCCGTGGTTAACGAATCCGCATTCGATCGCCCGAATTGAATCAGCTTCTTTGCCCTCATGAATTCATCCTCTCGGAACAATCCAACCTGAGTAAAATTCTTCAAGACTTCATCAGAGCCGAATGAATCACCTGCGTTGAATGACTGAGTAATGGCGATAACGTGAATTCCCGCGCTGTCTCCAGTGCTGATCGCTTCCGCCCCGAAGCTTGATAACTCATCGAACAATGGCTTATCCAATTTGGTCTTGAGTGTCAGCAATTCATCGAACACGAGAAACAACCGCATTCCGCGGGTGATATCTGCCTGCGAAACCAGATGACGCGCTTGGGATAGAAACTCTGCTACTTTTGCCGCGTATGCAGCTTTACTGAGCGCGATACCTTTGAATGCAAATCGTTTGATTCTCGGATGTTCCCAGTAACCCGCTTCTTTTTCGTCGTCTTTCGGGTCTAGCACGAATGCGATCGCGTTCGGGAACTGCGCCAGCTTCCATCGCAGTAGATTCGACGCAAACATTCCTTTACCCGCTCCTTTGGATGCCGCAATGTAAAAGCTGTTGTTGCGATCGCAGATGGTTCTAACGTGCTGAATCGTGTCTACCGTTGCCTGAGTGGTCGGATTTTGCCAGTTTGAAGCAGGCGATGATTGTGATGGAACCTCGGACACGTTAACGTGAGCCACAGGCAACGCGGATTGTTCGCCTAATTGCGTTGTAATTCTTCTTGGCTCATGTTCTGGTAGCTCTGGCATTGGAACCCAATGATCGGGAACGGATTCGATCCCTAAATCGCGCTCGATGCGACTGGTTAAGGCATTGTTGCCCCCGTACATCGATCGCACCGTCGAAACTGCTTTGTAGCCAGCATAGACAAACATCGTTGCACCAATTAACGGTGCATGAGTGAAGACGGCGACTCCAAAGATCACAGAGCAACCGAATTTCATCATCGTTGCAATTCCGCCATCGGGTTCGGCATCGTCAATCACCAAAACAGTGCCGTCATAATATTCAATCTGCGAATCGGGATGAATGCCCCACGATTGCAACATCTCAGGACTAACACTTCTGGTAAGCTTGCTCATAGTTTCACCTCATTAACGGGTAGGGACTGAAGAACCCGCGATCGCATTCAGCACGATCGCGGGTTCGCTTTGTTAGATTCTGCGCTCAGTGCGAGGGGTAATCGCTTTGAACAAACGATGCACATTCAGGATGAACAGCACCAGAATTTCAACGATGCTGATGGAACCAATCATCATGAAGAATTCTCCCCAGCGAATCAGCGAGGCATCCCACACGAGGAAATCCCGCATGAAATCGTTCCATCCGTTGCCGTAGGGCAGGTAGTACCAAACATTGACAGTTAACTCTGCTACATACGCCATCGCTGCATACGCGCCAATGTGCTGAAAGATTTCGATTAGGTAATGGCTGATTTTCTTCTGGAACTTCTCTACGTCTGGATGATCGCTCGGTTGCATTGCCTCGTGCGTCCGAAGTTGTTTGATCACCGCTCCGTAAATCTCAGTGTCATTCAACAAAATCGGAGTGATTTCAATTAGCTGAGTCAGTCCCCAAAGTAAGACGCTCATCAGATTCGGCAGAATCCAAACAATCAAGCTCAGAACTAAACCCAACAGTGGGACGGTCTGAAGCTGCTTGACCAATGGCAGAGAAACGATCGCGCTTCCGATCGCATTCCCCGCTGCTTGCCAAGGAAGTACCGAATAAACAATCAGGATGCCACACACGAAGTAGATGAACCATGCGACATAGCGAAGATTCGATCCCTTAATCCGCGTCGTCGTCGTTTGATTCGGTTGCGTCCAGTTCGGTTCTGACTGTGAAGAGGTTGATCGATTACTCGTTTTCATGATTTAGCTCCTTTGTAGTGAGTGAGAAATTCTTGCAGTTGTGCAGGCTGCACCCGTTTAATTTCGGTGATTGCACCGTCGAATCCGACGATCGCCGTGTCTCCGAATTCGTTACAGATGGTCAAGCCTTCCGGTAGGGGTCTAACGCCATTAATCGGATTGCCAGCTTTATCGAATCTGGGTGTTTTGGGATTCGTCGGGAATGTTTGAGCATCGAACACCCGTAAATCCGTTTGAAATCGTGACGGTCGGTTGTTTGAAGTCAGAACGATCGGAGTACACCCAGCTTTGACGCGCTCCAGTGCGATCGCAGAATCAGAACCTAATTGTTTCGTGCGCTCCCGCGAATCCTGCTCATTCGCCTTCGATTGATTCGCTCTCTGTTGTGATGCCGCTAAATCAGCCTGCCATCGTTGCAGAGATGATTGATGGACTGTTGCACCAATGAGCATTAGAAACAGAAACGACATCCGAACCGCGAATCGCTTATTAATCACAAACGGTTTCACTTACGATTCACCTCCTGAAAATCTTGATGAATGCGAGTTGCGAGAAAGTCGATCGCTACTGGAATAATTGGAGCCAACCAAAGGACAGCCAACACTACGAGAATCGTTCCGATTAAGTCGTTTCTTTGTTCTGGGGTCATCGCTTATAAACCCCGTCTTTTAGTTGTGCCGTCAGTGCCGAAATCAGCCCTAGAGCGTCGTTTGGCGTTAATGGATGCTCTCGACTTGCTAGGAGTGAAACGAACAGGTAGAACGATTCAGAGCAACACATCCGACAATCTTCTACAGCTTGTGGGATGCCATAATGCTCGTCATCTTCAGCAAGCCAACCCGCCAAAACTGCAATCAGAGCAAGCTTATCGCCGCTGTTGATTTGCTCTAAACGATCGCCCCAAACTTCAGTCAACTTGTACGCAGGCGAATCGAAACCAACTCCGTAATATCCAACGGATAACGATGGGTGCATAATTTTGAAATCCTCAATGATTAGTGTTCTTGGGGTGAGTGCCGTCCGATGTTTGGCGACTGGGGACGGCATTTGATTTATTTGCGATCGTCCACTGCTTTTTGAGCGATCGTGTTAAATCCTGATTCGACATAAGATGCAAGCTTCATCAGTGCGCGATCGTCGTATCTGGCACGAAATAGCAACGCATCTAAATCCGCTGTGGGAGCGACTCTTGAGACGCATTCGGCAACAAACGATCGCGGCGTTTCCGGATTGTCCGGTGGTTCATCAAACCAGTTCATGACTGCATTGATCGCCATTGATGCTACTCCCCAACTGTTAAGGCAATCCTCCCCGTGGTGCTGGAATGTTTCCACTAATGGGTGCATGAATGGAGCGCGATCGATGCCGATTCCTTCTAAGCTCTCGTTTCCGATTCCGAAGTCCGAAGCATTGGGGTATCCAGTATTGACGATCGCTTGCACTGCTTCATGAGTCAGAGCCACACCCTGATCGCCATAACGAATATGATCTTCGAGTCGTAAGCCTGACTCTTCCAGAAGTCCAGCAATGATCGCGACTGCCTCAGCGTTGAACATTTGCTTTTGATCGTCGGGTAGATTTTCAATTGCCTTTTGTCGGACGAATGGAAAATCATCGATCATGCGAATCATTGCTTGCTCTACAACTTCACCGCCGTGACGCTCGACCATTTTGAGAATGCCTTGATTCAGAGCATCGTAATCTTCTCGTTTTGCTGCGGGTGCAAGTCGTTTAATCACGATCGCGATCTTTGTTTCGTCAGGGTTCTGAAATCCTTTGGTCATGATGAAAAGCTCCTAACGTTTCGAGTCGAAATCGGTGATCAGCGGTCTGTCTGGGGGAATCTGCGATTTGCTCTCTGCATGACGGATGATTGCCAGTGCCGAATAAGCTCCTAACGCAAGTGCCACAAGTGCTACAAGCATCGATCGCATAGAAAATTGAGCCATAATTAAAAATCCTCGTCATTGTTGGGGATAGCCGATCTCTGATGTTGGAAGCAGGAGCGATCGGCTTTTTGCTGCTAGATAGGCTTAACCAGTTCTCCAGATGTCCAGATTCGGAGACTTAGCGGCAATTCGCGTTTATATTCGCCGCGCTGAATGACGATGTATCGAAGTCGATCGTGAAAATGCACCGAGAGTGAACACCATTCTTGTTGAATGTCGTAAATTTCTCCGTCCGTGTCGCACTGGATGATCGCTTGATCGCCTGCCTTCGTCGGATGTGGCTCGATCGTGACTCGTGATTCATTGATGTTGAGAAAGAGAGCGATCGTCTGTTGTAAAGTCGTTTCCATGTGTGTAACCAAGCCAAAAACATTACGGTGATTAGGGTTTTTGACTCATCAAGCCGAGTATCTTGGGGAAGCTTTGTAAATATCGCACTGCGTTCTAAGTGGGTGTTGCTTGGGAACTGTGCGATCGCAGAATCTTTAATACGATTCAAGGAGTTCGTTAAGAGCCGATTCGGATTTCTCCAGTTCGCGATCGGCTGCAATATTCGCCAAAATCGCCACGGTTCGCAAACAATCAACTTTATTTTCTGGGGTCGCAATGCAAGAAATCACCGCATCGTCATCATTCCGAGAAAGATGAATGCCAGAGATTTCACTTGCTCTTGTTGCATTGTCGTAGCAATCAAAAATCAGTTTGTATAGTTGCGAATCATCCGCGTGTTGCAGATTCCGCCCGTAAATTTTGGCGATCGCAGTCGTTAGCTTCGACTTGTGGACAGTAATGGATCTCATGATGGTGTTCCTAAATATTGAGGAAGGAGTGAGCTAAATTCGGCTTGGTTTCATCTGAAACCGTTGTTTCTACAGGCTTTTCAGTCTCTTGAATAGAATTCGATGCGTACTCGGTAGTACTGTCCTCATTCGTGCGGTTTTTGGGTGAAATCTGAGTTGTTTTTAGTGAGTACTGCCCAGTACTGCCGAGTACTGAGGTAATAATGTGCGATGCTGCATCATCAAGTGAGCAAAACTCACCAGTACTCACCAATACTTGCAACTTTGAAATTGCGGTTGCTGTGAGTTGCACAGTGTTCTTTCGTTGCGCCATTTTGCCCCCTAGACGCGATTCAGGAAGTGATAGTAAGACCCTCTTACACTTGCTGTTTGCGCGTCAGAATCTACCCAAAAGTTCGGGTTAGCTCGAAGCAGTCTTTCACGTAGCAGCATCGCGCCGCCGCCGGAAAATAGAATCTGCTCTGCTTGGGACAGACTCGATTCATGCTGAGAGAACACCATACCGATTACGTCATCTTTCCATCGATTCAGATGACGATCTTTGATCGCTTCCCACTTTGCCGCGTCGATTTTGGCAATTTTGCCCTGCTTCAATGAGATCGCGATTTGGCTATCCTTCACCTGCTTGGGTGTGTCCGTGGTTCCGAGTAATGCAATTCTCACTTCGTCATCGGATGCGATCGCAGATGCCAAATTGAACACACCAAATTGGATCGGTTCACCTTTAATTGGTTCACCTGCGTCATCGACTAACCAAACCTCAGTGGTGCGGTAGCCAATCTCGATCGTCAAACTGTACCCCGGTTTCAACTGTCCCAATTCGGAAGCCAACCAATACGCGCCCACTCCTTCAGGAACTAAATCAACTGCATCGACCGTGACATCGACGGATTGACCGTTACGGGTGAATTGATGCCGTCCTAGAATCTGGCTTTCAATCCGCTGTTTCACCGTTGGATCAAAGTAGCTGTGATGACTCATGACAATTCGGAGATGCCCGTCATGCGCTCCACCGTTATCACTCGGCAGCAGGAGCGGCATCATCAGGAATTTTGCAATCTCTGATTTGTCTTTTCCGAGTGTTGCGATCGATTGATGATCGCCTAATGCTGTCGTTTCTCCAAACCAGACCGATTCACCGTCGTTTGTCTGAATCTGGGGACTCGATTGTGTTCCTTTGCCGCGTGAGACGCGATCGATTGTGTGTGTCCAAGCAGAATGCACAATCAGCGGATCTTTATCTCCCTCTCCGTACCTTTTACCCTGACTGTTTGAGATTTCGATGCTGATGAGTTTGGGTTCGTGCCCTAATTTGTTTCGGAGCGCTAATGCAGCGCGATCGGGGGAATAGTTCATGATGCGTTCCTGTTGATAGATAAGTGAATATGGCTCTAGCACTGGTCTAGAGCCGTTGCATTAGGCAAAAAGCAGACTCTCCTTAAGTGAATTTCCGGTCAGTTCCCGCGCTCGTTTCGTCGTACCAGGTTGGTACAGTTCCCACGGTCGATCGCTGCAATGTGGACAAAACTTTGGTGCATTCTTGAGGCTTTTTAGATGCCGTTCCAACCGTCGATCGCCCTTCCAGCATCGAACCACGGTGAATGTAATTCCGCGATCGTGAGCCGCATTAATCAAACTGACATTCGAGCGGTTTTCTAAGTGAGCAAGGATGCGATCGCTTAACCGTGACGAGTAGCCGATATAGTGCTGTGTTGTCCGGTCTGGATGAATGCGATCGCTGAAGTGGAGTAGATAAATCATCGCGTCCACTTCTCCCACTAAAACGGGTGCAAAACGGCAAAGTGGCAAGGCTTCCGATCGGGTGCAACATAACAGTTGTCCCATTCCGCTCGTGCCCGGAGTTTGCACAGTCCGTTATCGTATTCCTTGCACCATGAGCAGGTCTTCTGCACTGGATGTGGAACAACAAACGATCGCTTTGTTTGCGCTTCGGTTAACATTTGTTCTATACCTCATTGGTTTGGGGTTCAGTCGATCGCAATTCTTTCCACGGAGCGCGATCGGCTTTTTAATTGCTGAGAATTCAGCGGATCGCGTTGCGTTGGATGTGGCAACGTCGATCGCTGAAATCTTGTGAATCTTTGCCCTACTGGAGTCCCCCGATCGGTCTCCTTCCCAGATAGCGGCGTATGCGGTTGACTTGGTTCGATGTGGCGGTTCGTTTTCGCTCACAAATTCAATATAACTCGATTGTTTTCAAAATGTACCGTATTTGAGATGACGGTTACTTATGATGGAAAAACCGTTTTAGAAATGCTCTAAGCCTTATTTAGCCAGTGTTTTAGTAGTCAAACTGTACCGTATTTGATATAAGTAGGATAAATCAAATACGGGATATTTTGATTGTTATAGTGAAGGGAAGTTATTTAATGAATGGAGGTAAAACACAAATGCTTGCGATCGAAATGCCCCGAAAGGACACGAAACTCAGATTAGACGAACGAATACTGTCAGCACTTCGGGAGAAAGCTGATGAAAGTGGAATGAGTTTCAATGCTCTATGTGAAACAATCCTCTTTAGTTATGCGAAATCAGTAGGCAAGCTTCCACCGGATGCCGAACCATTACCAGAAGCCCGTGGAGGTTCGCGCCCCAACGCGGGGAAAAAACCGAAGAAACCGACAGAGACAGACGATCGCGAATCAGACGATCGCGAATCAGACGATCGCTCTGATTCCGAGAATTAGCACGATCGCGATAATCTTGAACCTACCGACTGCGAGGAAAATCATGAATTTAAGAGACATAATCGAGCGATTGACAGACGAGCAGTTAACCGAAATGCAGCAGTGTATCGAGGCGGAACAAGAACGTCGATCACTAAACAAGCTCGAAGAATTGCGCTCTCTTCCAGAAAGAGTCGTGTCTGAGTACAGTCAGGAGCCGAAGCCAAAACCAACAAAAGACAAGAAAGCAGTTCAATCGATCGGTGCTGATGATTGGAAAGGATGGATGAGACAATCGATTATCGATTTGTCTGACATAAGTTAATTAGCTCATTGAGGAAATCGAATCATGACCCAAACCAATCCGGATCGCCTCGATCGCATTGAGGCAACACTCGAAACTACTGTATTGGCGATCGCTCAATTAGCGAATCGCCAGAATCAAACTCAAGAGCAACTAGATCAATTACAGCGGACTGTAGAGGCGAACTCTCATCAAATTGCCGCAAATACTGAGCAAATCGCGCTCAATACCGAGCAAATCACGGAAATGAGAGCAGGATTTGTTCGGCTGCAAAATGTTCTTGCAGATTATATTGCCAGCCAAGGACGTTGATTCGGGGAAGTTGGCGATCGATACAATTGTGTTAGTACAAAACTTCTAAATCATGAATAAACAGACAGAAGCCGAATTGCTCGATCGCATAACCGAATTAGAATCGAAAGTCGCATCGCTGCAACAGGTAGCGACTGACAGCACAAGAATTGTCGATCGCATTTCGCAGCTAGAAAATCAAGTCGCAAGCCTCACCCCGAAATCACAGCCGCTCAGTCCGACCGATAAGAAAGTGCGTCAGATTAACGAACAGAAACGACGCTCAGAAATTGATTCGATGGTTGATAGTCTGAGGAAAAGCACGATCGCGAAACCACCGGAGCCGCCATTGCCATCGATTGCTGGAAAATCCTTCTATTCAATTGATCATCGGACGATTCCGATTTATGGTTCTGTCGATCTAGCAGAGTTGGCACAACTTTTAGGAACCACGGTAGAAGCGATCGAGGATGATGCGGATAATTTCGATTTGTCTGTTGATGAACTGGTGCATCAATGCACAAAACTGAAAGCGATCGATCGTCCCGGTGAAGGAAAGCGATATATGCGATCGTCCGTGTGATCAAAATTTTCTTCTGAGTGAGCCGTTCGGAAAATTTTCCGAACGGTTTTTCCTTGTCAGTACTTCATCAATTCAATCGCGTAGCACAAAGTTTACATGAACCGCGTAACTACACTGAAGCTGGTAATTATTATTCTCAGTATGTCCCTATCTCAAAAGTCATGCTGAAATCAATTATTCTCGGAAGCTCGATCGCTGCTCTGTCAACACTGTTTCTACCTGCGTTGGCAACGGATTGGCGTACAACAGGTGTATCAACTCGAACCCGCGAAACGGTAGCGATCGATATGGACTCCATCAACCGCATATCCCGTTATGACGTGCGGTTTCGCTATTTGATCGGTAAAGACTTGGTGCAAGCATCGGTGAATTGCGATTCCTCACTTGTCACTCCTAATCAGGGGAAGCCATTCGTTCCAGATATGACAGGCGCGACACGGGAAATGATTAAGCTGGCTTGTGGTGACGAACAAATCAGGGCATACGATCGCGGCTATGGTAATGGCAGCAGAACGATCAGCAATGCAAACGGAATCGATGCGCGTGGCTTCTTCGTACCGTCACTTGCGATTCTGGCTACACGGAATGTTTTAGCAGAGAAGGGAAATCCGGCTGCTGGGTTTAGCGATTTTGAGATTGCAGATCGTATTGCAATGTATTGCGAAATTAGATCAATGGGATATTCGGATGTTGATTACAAAGCTCAATATGCTCGCGCTGCTCTAAATTCGAGCCGATATAGCACTGGGTTGAATATTGCGTATTATGGCGGTGCTGCGATGGGAGCAGCAAAAGTAAGTGTCTGTCCTCAATATGATGACTAGACCGTTTGAATTGATCGCTAATTCGCAAACTCTTAACCCGATTTCAAATTGGAAAAGTCAAAAGCCGATCGCAATCATGACGAGAGCGGTCGGCTTTTTCGTTGTCGAATTCACTTCAAGTTATGCTGCAATTGATAAGTTGAGCCGATATTCTCGATCGCTCTCTTTCTGGACTAAGCGCGATTGCACCTAGTTAAACTTATGCAGTGTGTCAGAGATTGCAAGCCTCTCTAAGTCGAGAAACCGTTAAAGACAATCCTTGCTTAAGTAAATTTTCAAAATATTGATCAGGGGACATAGGAGGATTGCGAAGTCGTTGGCGGTGTCGCTCGGTTGCTGCACAAACGACCGAAGGTTTTAGATCTAGAAGGTTAAGTATAAATTCATCGGGGTGCTGTGCTTCAATGTCATACGCATCCAAAGAGCTAGCAGGAAAATCCTTCAAATTGAATGTCACTATGACATTTGCACCACAGCGGATAGCTGCTGCAAGAACATGCCTATCTTTTTGATCCGGTAGAGTTAATCCAGGGATTAAAGATTCATACCCCGTTACTATAGCGTCTCTAACGTTAGCATCCATGAGTTGCCGGGTTCGGTTAATCGCTTCAATAGACAGATCAGGACGATCTTCACAAACGCTACGAATCCACTCTTCGTGAATGGATTCTGACCACCTAGCCCTAAACAGATCTGTTAATGCCAGTTCCATTAACAGATCTCGTAGTGGAGCGGGATAGAGAACGCAAGCGTCGTAAATTGCGGTGAAATTAGATGGCACAACTATTCGTATCCCATGTTTAGCTCTTGTGCTTGAGCTACCAATTCATCTAGAGATTGGTTTCTCATGCTATCCATGCGCTCTTTGTAATCCATTAGATCCTGAAACTTAATCCGGCGATGTTTTCCAATTTTTCTGAAAGGGATTTCTCCAGCCTCAATTTGTTTTACCAGAAACGGACGTGACACATTTAGCAAGTCAGCAGCTTCTTGAGTTGTTAATTCAGCATGAATAGGAAAAATGGTAACAATATTTCCCTGAGCCATCTGAGCTAGCATCTCAATAAAAAGTTGAAGTGCTACAGTTGGCACCATCACAGCCTCGCAACTATTACCATCATGAACCAAGCTAATACTACTTGTAGGATTATTCGATGCAATAGAATGTGCAAGTTTTCGACTACTTTCACTAGCCAGCGTCATATCTTCTTCGGTCGGTGGAGCCGCCCTTGATAGAAGTGTCATTCTTTTTCTCCTAGAAGTTGTGATAAATCAGTAGGTTTATTCTTCCCGCGCTTTACAGAAGGGTCTAGATGATGTCATCGTACTCAAAAAAGAAGAATAAACGCAATAAACGAAACGAGAAACTGGCACACTACTGAATTTGCGGTGCGATTTCTCGGTAGTAAGTGGGACGAGTCACACCGATGATTTTGCAGATTTCGACGATGGTTAAGTCTGGATTCTTCACTAATTCCCGCGCTCTCTTCACCTGGGATTCTGTCACTGTTTTAGGACGACCGCCTTTCTTTCCTCTAGCTCTGGCAGCCGCTAACCCTGCCTGAGTTCGTTCTTTCAGCAAGTCACGCTCAAACTCTGCCATTGAAGCCATGATATTGAAGAATAATCTTCCACTTGCCGTACTCGTATCAATTACGTCTTGAACAGAGGCGAACTCAATTCCGCGCTTTTGTAAATCAAAAACTGTCGATCGCAGATGTTCAATTGACCGACCCAAGCGATCGAGCTTCCAAACGACAAGGGTATCACCGGGACGAAGGAACAAGATCGCTTCATTCAATCCAGGACGATCGGACTTTGCACCACTCACCCCTTCATCATTAAAGATTTTCTCGCAACCGAATTTTTCTAGAGCATCAATTTGAAGATCTAAATTCTGATCAAAGGTGCTGACTCTTGCGTATCCGACTTTCATCTGTCTTGAAACTCATCGAAACTACTACTTTATGATACATAGTTTTTGAGACAAGAACCGGGCATTTTTAGAGAACGATTTCAGTAGATTTCGGCATGATGAGAGAGTATCGGATTACGCTGTCTCAAAACGAACGATTACGGACACTCAAAATGCACCAAATTACGAACACTGAATCGATCGCGCTCTCTCCTGCTCAGAAGATGACGATCGACATTGCGATCGAATCTCTCGAATTTTTGAAACAAGTTGCCATCGCCACAAAGAAACCGATCGGCAGTCTGGAACGAACCGATTTAGAAAAGTGTGTCGATTTGCCCTTCGAGAATCGCCTAGAAGATGCCTCTAAAGATATTTCGCTACGACTGCACATTGCAGATGGAATAAAGCCGAATTGCCCCAATTGTCAGAGCGATCGCACTCGACGGGAAGGATTAGGCAAGTTAAAGAAGAATGGGGAGCGATCGCAGCGTTATAAGTGCCGGGATTGTGACAAGACATTCTCGATCGCTTAATTCGTGCCTGCGGGGACTCCCGTAGACTCCGATCGCCCATTCTCAACCGAGTAACCCGCCTGGATGACCTTACCGATCGCGATCGTCAAATCTTGATATTTCAATTCGGCATCCAGACCGAGCAAAGCACATCGACGCTCAACGCACCGCATCACGCCTTCGAGAAATCTTGGATCGCCGCATTGATTTTGCTCGATCGTGACTTTTTTAGCGATCGCTCCTTTTTCCGATCTGCCGCTCTCATTCCGCTTGGTATGTCTCGGCAGTTTTGACTTCTCCCACTGCTCCCACAACTCCTTTTCGATCAATTCGATTTTGGCAAGCTCGATCGCGATCGATTCGTCGAAGTCACGAACTGCGCTTGCTCTCCATCGCTTACGTAATTCCTTCAAATCGAGCGAGATAGTTGGCTGCGACAGTCCCAAGTGTGCCGCGATCGCTTGCTGTGTTGAACCGGATAAATACAACCTTGAGATTTCCGCTAGATGCGATTCGCGCTCACTGGGATTTCGTTGACGAGTCATTTTTCTAGAACATCGGTATTAATCTCATTTTATTAAAACATCGCAAAAGAACCGGATGCCGATCGCTCGAATCGATCGACTTTTCTTTTACCGGGGAGGTTCTTCGCACCAATAGCTAAAACTCAGCCTTATCGCAAGTCTCAATCTAGTCTCAGTTTGAGCGCAACTTTTGAGAGGTTTTGCACTTTCGGGTGCAATTGTTGAGGGGAGCGATCGGCTAATCTCTCACAATTCTTCTAGAGCGCGTCTTAGTTCCTCTAACTCTTTATCAATGCCAATAGGTTTCTGTTGGGTGGAATTCGTTTTTGTCGCTTCCCATGCTGCATCGTCGGCACTCACATCAATAGTTCCACCAAGATCAACGATCGCTTGTTCTAGAGTCGCCAGAGTTCGCTTGAGATTTGAAATCGTAGTCTCACACTCTTGCCGCAATGCGTTGCTCATTGAACTTTTATTTTCAGCTTCTAGATTCTCGATTTGATGCCGGAGCGAAATAGCCTGCTTCTCTAAGTCATCTGTTTGAGGATTCATGCTACGAACCGACTGGGATTCATGGCTGTTTATCTCGGAGCGAACTATGCGGCTGATGCGATCGAACGTACCCATATTTAGAATCCTCTAATAGCGCTAGTACTTGTGTGTTAGAACCGCGCTATAAGGCTTTCAGCTATTAAACCAGCTTTTAACACATTAAAAATCACGGCAATTATCTCGGTATTCACAGCTTTTCATGGGTGATTGATCCCATTAGAAAGCTGTGAATACGGGTTTACTACCGCACTCCACTTTATTCAGTTGCGTTTCGATTTCGGGAATTTTTTGGGGATTTCTGAAATCCTTATCCCTGAAACCTATGGGCGATACTGGATTTGAACCAGTGACCCCATCCGTGTGAAGGATGTGCGCTACCCCTGTGCCAATCGCCCTGGCTTCTATCACGATACCACAGGTTAGTGAAGCTAGGGCGAAATCAATTTTTGCAAATTTGTTTGTCCCCAGGTTGACACCAGACAGGAAACCCAATATAGTACGTAGGTACTAAAAACATTTGTATTGCCCCTATCTTGTTGAGGACAACGCCATGAACGGATTAGGCACTCGCAGTAGACCTCGGAAAGACACCACTGGAACCGTCTCCCATCGCACGATCGCGCTCGATGCAGGAAACTACGATCTCAAGTTTTGGAACGGTGCAGGACATCCTAGAGCGATTCGATCGGTCAGATTTCAATTGCCTCAAGGACGAGATCCAGTACGGTATTCTGACCAGTCACCGCTGATCGAGTTGCCCGACGGAACCCGCTATCATTTTGGCACACAAGCGTACAAATATCGTCGCCAGCAGCAAACTGTTGTTGAAAATAAAGTTGATTTGGCAAGACTGCACCTCTATGCCTGCTTGGAACCAGAGCGAGATGAAGAACTCAGCCAATTTCCGCTACATGTATTTGCATCTACTCCTGATCCAAGCCGCAATGCTGACGCGATCAAATCTCAACTGATTGGAATGCACGAATTTAAACGCAATGGAATTCCATTTAGAATTACAGTTGAACATGTTGAAGTGGAGCGAGAAGGAATTGGGGCGTATCGCTATGCTCAACAGTTAGGACTCATTCCTGATAGTGGTTATACGATCGTTGTCGATATTGGCGGCGGAACTTGGCTCACTCGCTTGATCGATGCGGAAGGCGATGTGATCGATGAGAACGTGATGGATCGAGGTGGCTCGTACGAACTGGCGACAGCGATTAGTTTCGATCGACGTTTGATCGATGGCTTGGGAACGACGGTTGATCCCGCGATCGTGATGGATGGTTTTCGATCCGGTCATTGTTACGCAGACACCGGATTATCTTGGTCGCTGTGGCTCGAAGAGTATCTTGATCCTTGGTTTAAGGGAATCTTCCAAACGATCAAAGCGCAGTACACTCCATATATGCCGCGTGTGACGCGATTTCTCGTGACGGGTGGCAGTTCACATCTGATTGCAGAACGGTTAGCAGGGCGGAAATTGTTTGCGGTGATGCCTGATCCGCAGTTTGCGAATGTGCGTGGATTGTTCCCGATCGCTGAGGGGTGGCAGCTATGTATGACAACAAAGTGAGACTCAGCAAAGATGTGATCGAAAAGGCAGAACTGATTGCAGCAGAATGGGGATTGAAAAACGCCAGAGCCGCGATCGAAGCGGTGTTTCGGAAGTATGCCGATGAGTATCTGTATGGACGATTGCAGGGAAGTTCGGTGAATATTGCTCGTTCGCAGCCGATGATGGACATCGATCGAGATAGTCAATCGGTTCCGTGTGAAGCGATCGACGAATTAGACGATCTGCTGGGACTGTAGTGGATTGCGATCGTGAATGGACTCTATTCGCGATCGCAATCTTTTTTTAATTGATATTACAATTCGCAAAGACTGGAGCACCCCGTGTTTTAAGATCGGCTAACGATTGCCGATGTTTGGGACGATGTTGTTATGCCTGCGATCCAGTTTCAGCTTCAATCACAGCTTGATTCTCAAGATCTTTACGAATTTCTTCTCAGGTGTAAACAGTCGATTGCTCAAACGATTGATTATTGTATCGCTAGTATTTCAATCTCTGTCGAAGCGATCGATCTTTTAGCGGTCTTAGAAGCATTAATAAAGCCTGATCAAACCCATTTCTATTTTGAGAACGATCAGGCGGTTTTAGCATTTGATACCACACTAGAATTTCAGGCTGAAGGGTGCGATCGCTTCACTGACTTAAAGCACTTCATTCAGACCGCACTCGCTAAAACTCATCAAATCGGAGCGCTCGATAGTGAATTTTCTGGAGCGCATTTTTTTTGTAACTTTGCATTCTTCGATCGCACCACTGATTCACAATTTCCCGCTGCTCGTGCATTCCTTCCATCCTGGCAAATTTCGCGTACTGAGAATCGATCGACGATCGTTGCAAATCTAAAAATCACCAATAACATTGATCTAAAATCAACTGTTGATGAAACATTCAGAACCATTCAAAAGATTCGATCGATTAAACATAACGTGATTCGTTTAGCGATCAATTCTCCAAAATCTTTCTTCAAACAGCAATCCGTTTCTCATTCTGGTCACTATCAACAATCTGTCACGGCAGCCTTAAAACTGATTCAACAAGGGCGTTTTAGTAAAATTGTTTTAGCGGATGCTTTAGAAGTTATTTCACCTCTACCGTTGAATCTCGTTTCATCGCTGAGCAATTTACGATCGCGCTATCCCAACTGCTATATTTTCTCCGCAAGTACTGGCAAAACGGCAACTTTCATCGGTGCAACTCCAGAGCGATTGGTTAAAATCCAGCACGATCGCTTATTGACCGAAGCACTAGCAGGCTCAGTTCCGCGTGGCAAAACTCGCTCTGAAGATGCTCGACTAGCGGCAACCTTGCTCAATGGGCAGAAAGAAAAACATGAACATCAGGTCGTTGTGGACTCGATCGCTCAACATCTAAAAAACCTGAATCTAACACCGCAATTTTCGCCTCCTAGATTGCTACAACTTCCAAATATTCAGCATTTGCAAACTCCCATTCGCGCCACAATTCACTCGGATTTACATCTGCTCGATGTCGTTTCAGAACTGCATCCAACTCCAGCAGTCGCAGGTGCACCTAAATCGATCGCGTGTGAACATCTGCGATCGTTTGAAGCATTTGAGCGATCGTGGTATGCCGCTCCAATCGGATGGATGGACTATCGAGGCAACGGCGAATTTGCGGTGGGAATACGATCGGCAATTCTACAAGGAAATCGTGCTCGGCTCTTCGCAGGCGCGGGAATTGTGTCAGGATCAGATCCAGAGAAGGAATTCGCTGAAGTTCAACTCAAACTGAAAGCTTTGCTAAACGCCATCGTATGAACACTCCTTTGAGTCAAATTCCACCTTTGGAAAACGGCGATCATCTATCTCGTCCAGAATTTGAACGTCGATATAGTGCCGATCCGTCAGTCAAAAAAGCTGAACTTATAGAAGGAATTGTTTATGTGGCTTCTCCATTACGGCACAAACAACATGGCAAACCCCATAGCAGAATCCAAACTTGGATTGGATTTTATCAAGCGATGACTCCTGGGGTTGATCTCAGTACTGAACCTACCGTCAGGCTGGATCTCGATAATGAGCCGCAGCCCGATGTTGTTTTGTTTTTTGAGCAAGGTGGAGGGATCACAACTTCCGAAGACGGTTATTTGGAAGGAGTTCCAGAATTAGTGGTAGAGATTGCAGGCAGTAGCGCCGCGATCGATGCTGGAACTAAAAAACGAGTTTATCAACGGAACGGAGTTCAGGAATACATTCTCTGGCAAACCTACGAAAATCGACTGGATTGGTTTCAACTCGTAGACGGGGAGTATCAACAGATGCGACCTGATGAATCAGGTGTGATCCGCTCCTGCATTTTCCCAGGATTGTGGTTGAGTGTGAACGATTTGCTGAACTACAACATGGGTGGTGTACTCGAAACCGTTCAGGCGGGGATTCAGTCTCTAGAACATCAAGCGTTTGTTGAATCGCGGCAATGAATTTAGATTTTCGGAATGTGAATACGCTCTGGGCTTCGGTGCTCGTGGAAATATTAGCGCGATCGGGTTTGAGAACGGCGATCGTCTGTCCCGGTTCTCGATCGACTCCATTAACAGTTGCCTTTGCGCGTCATCCTCAGATCGAAGCGATTCCCGTTTTAGATGAGCGATCGGCTTCTTTTTTCGCCTTGGGAATCGCCCGCAGAACACATCAGCCTGTCGTGTTGATTTGTACTTCTGGGTCAGCAGGTGCGAACTTTTTTCCCGCTGTGGTCGAAGCGCGTGAAAGTCGAGTGCCGCTTTTAATCTTGACGGCAGATCGCCCACCGGAATTGAGAAATTGCAATGCGGGACAAGCGATCGATCAACAAAAACTATACGGCGCGTATGTGAACTTCTATAGCGAAATTGCGATTCCTTCAACGGAATTATCAATGCTGCGATATTTGCGCCAAACCATGATGAACGCAATACAGCAGACACAATATCCGATTCCGGGTGTGGTGCATTTGAATTTACCGTTTCGAGAACCGTTAGCGCCGATTGAACAATCGGGAATGCCGGATCAGTTGCCGGATGATTTTTTTGAGCATTTTGCCGTTTCGGGCTGGGAAATGGATCAACAGCTTGCCGTCAGTCGATTATTTTCCGCGTTTGAACAGCGGCGAGGAGTGATCATTGCGGGAGTTGCACAGCCGAAAGATCCGAAACGATACTGTGAAGCGATCGCACAATTATCTCGATCGCTTTCTCTGCCTGTTTTGGCGGAGGCTCTTTCTCCCCTGCGAAATTATGCCAGTCTCAATCCTTATCTCATTTCAACGTATGACACAATTTTGAGAAACAGAGATTTTGCTAAGAAACTAGCTCCCGAAATTGTGCTGCGAATCGGAGAAATGCCGACGAGTAAAGAAGTTCGCTTGTGGCTCGATGCAATTGAGCCGATGCAATTTGTAATTGATCCGAGCGATCGTAGTCTTGATCCAATTCACGGCAAAACTGTTCATATTCCGATTTCGATCGAGTCTCTTGGTTTATCTCTCACGTTGCCACCGTCTGACTTTCTCAAAGATTGGCTTAATGCAGAATCGAAAATGCGACAGACGATCGATCAATCCCTTGCACAAGAAACCACATTATTTGAAGGAAAAGCTGCTTGGATTCTGTCGCAATCTCTGCCACCTGATACGCCTCTATTCATTTCGAGTAGTATGCCTGTGCGTGATGCAGAATATTTCTGGAAACCGAACGATTTGAATGTTCAACCTTTCTTTAATCGAGGTGCAAACGGAATTGATGGAACACTTTCAACCGCTCTAGGAATTGCACATCATCAGAAAGCAGTCATGCTAACCGGAGATCTAGCACTGTTGCATGATACGAATGGATTTTTAATCCGATCGCATTTCCAAGGTCATCTCACGATCGTGCTAATCAACAATAACGGCGGCGGAATTTTTGGAATGTTACCGATCGCGCCGTTTGATCCACCGTTCGAGGAATTCTTTGCAACTCCTCAGAACATCGATTTCTCCAAACTCTGTCAAACTTATGAAGTCAAACATGAAATTATCGAAACTTGGGAGCAATTGCGCGATCGCATGAATCCGCTTCCATCTCAAGGCATTCGCGTGCTGGAACTCAAGACCGATCGCACTTCAGATGCCAACTGGCGAAAAACGAACTTAAGACACTTTGCAAATTCACTATGACAATCGATTGGACTACTGTAAAAGACTACGAAGACATTCTCTATCACAAAGCCGATGGCATCGCCAAAATTACGATCAATCGCCCTCATAAACGAAATGCCTTTCGCCCGAAAACGATCGTCGAACTGTATGATGCGTTCGCGAATGCGCGTGAAGATAGCCGAATTGGAGTGATTCTATTTACGGGTGCAGGACCGCATACCGATGGAAAATATGCGTTCTGTTCTGGCGGCGATCAAAGCGTCCGAGGACATGCAGGGTATGTCGATGAAGCAGGCGTTCCGCGCTTAAATGTGTTGGATTTGCAGCGATTGATTCGATCGATGCCGAAAGCGATCATTGCACTGGTTGCAGGATATGCGATCGGGGGTGGTCATGTTTTGCATTTACTGTGTGATTTGACGATCGCGGCAGATAACGCAGTGTTCGGACAGACTGGACCCAAAGTGGGTAGCTTCGATGGTGGATTTGGTGCGAGTTATATGGCGCGGATTGTCGGGCAAAAAAAGGCGCGGGAGATTTGGTATCTCTGTCGTCAGTACAACGCGCAGGAAGCTTTAGAGATGGGATTGGTAAATACGGTTGTGCCAGTCGAGCAACTTGAAGCGGAAGGAATTCAGTGGGCGCAGGAAATTTTAGAAAAAAGCCCGATCGCGATTCGCTGTCTGAAAGCGGCGTTGAATGCGGATTGTGATGGACAAGCGGGATTACAAGAACTGGCTGGCAATGCCACCATGCTGTATTACATGACCGAAGAAGGGTCAGAAGGCAAACAGGCATTTTTGGAAAAACGGAAACCCGATTTTCGGAAATATCCTTGGTTGCCATAACTCTGGCATTTGAGCGTCGTTCTACCGCGATTCTTTCTCCTGTATCGCTTCTTCTGTTCGGCGATACGGATTCGTCTTCGGTTGCCAATTCGGAACAATATTCACCAACCATTGATCGATCAAGCTTCGCGCCTGAACACTATACCGTCCAATCTCAGGCGGTAAAAACTGATCACCAAATCCAATAAACACAATACTTGTCAGAAACAAAAAGCCGATCGGAATTTTAGAACGCATAGAAGCTAAGACTTGCCGGAAACTATCATGGTCTACAGTTATTTAGCCCATATCGTCTAATGCGTCATCTTTATTCTGCGATCAAACCTTACCAGTCCGGAATGCTCCCGGTCTCCGATTTGCATACGATCTACTACGAGCAAAGCGGAAATCCAAACGGTAAGCCTGTTGTCTTTCTGCACGGTGGACCCGGCGGCGGTACGATTCCCACCTATCGGCAGTACTTCGATCCTGAGAAATGGCGAATTATTCTATTCGATCAGCGTGGAGCCGGGAAAAGTACGCCTCATGCTGAACTGAGAGACAATACAACCTGGGATTTAGTGAGTGATATTGAAAAATTACGATCGCATCTCCAAATCGATCGCTGGGTCGTCTTCGGTGGCAGTTGGGGCAGCACGTTATCGCTCTCGTATAGTCAGACGCATCCCGATCGCTGTTTAGGTCTCATCCTCAGAGGAATCTTCCTACTCCGACGCAAAGAAATCCTCTGGTTTTATCAAGAAGGGGCAAGCTGGATTTTCCCGGATGCTTGGGAGCAGTATCTTGCACCGATTCCAGTCGAAGAACGCGATGATTTAGTTTCGGCTTATTACCGACGATTAACCAGTGACGATGCGGAAACAAGAGCGATCGCGGCGAAAGCTTGGTCAGTGTGGGAAGGCAGTACGAGTCGATTGATCGTTGACCCGGATTTACAGAGCAAGTTTTCTCAAGATGAATTTGCCGATGCGTTCGCGCGGATTGAGTGTCACTACTTTATGAATCGGGGCTTTTTTGAAACCGATGATCAACTGTTGAAAAACTGCGATCGAATTCGTCACATTCCGACAGTAATTGTGCAAGGGCGATACGATGTCGTCTGTCCGATGACTTCTGCTTGGGACTTACACAAAGCCTTGCCCGATGCAGAATTCATTGTGGTTCAGGACGCAGGACACTCGATGATGGAAACTGGAATTCTCAGTGCGTTGGTCGATGCTACCGATAGATTCGCGAACGAAATCATTCCGCAATAAAACCAAGTAACGGATTGTAACTCTCGATAGCGTCTGGTAGATCGTCCTATAAGTATAAGTAGATTAAATCATGGTGATTTATTAGGAATCGCGTTCATCGATCCGGTCAAATGGCGGGTTTAACGCTTAAGTTTTCCCGTAGTATCAGAATTGAAAAGAACTTAAGGAACTCATCACTGATTGAGAAAACTTAAGTCACAAATTTTCCGGCACGCTTGCCGCTCCTATTACTAGAGAGGATCACCGAATGCCTACTTTTAAGGTCACGTTAATCAACGAAGCTGAAGGGCTGAACACCACGATCGAAGTTCCCGATGATGAGTACATCTTAGACGCGGCTGAAGAGCAAGGTCTTGATTTGCCTTACTCCTGTCGTGCAGGTGCTTGCTCAACTTGTGCAGGCAAGATCACCGAAGGAGCTGTTGATCAGTCGGATCAGTCGTTCTTGGATGATGATCAAATCCAAGCGGGTTATGTGCTGACCTGTGTGGCTTACCCCACTTCGGACTGCACGATCTTGACCCACCAAGAAGAAGACCTGTACTAATTCTTAAACAGAGAGATCGCCTCTCTTTCTCTCTGTCTTTAGCAAAACAGAAACCTCGATCGAGGTTTCTGTTTTGTTTTTTTAACCTAGCTCAGTCGTACAAAAATTCCACCACGCTGTACGCCAGATCGATTGCCATAATTACTAATCGTCAACGATCGTAGGTGTTCAAAAATCGGTTCTCCTGCTAATTCCGCCACCTTCAAAATCGGATATTGCTGCTCTAAAATCGGTTGTGCCGTTTCCCAATCGAGATACAAATAACCAGCATTTTCTTTCTGTAACGCTGCGATCGCGCTTTCAAACGATTTACTATTCGCCAAGACATTCTTCTTCGCATTCAGCACCGCTTTCATCGCATTCATTGAAGTCGCGAAAATTTCGTATTTCCCGATCGCAGTATGAACGCCAACCACTTCTGCATCGATTTTCTTGTCTACGTTCGCTGAATCGAGTTTCGTCCAAACGGCAACGGCTTGATCACCGATTTGAATCGTTCCAGCGGTGATGCCTTGTGCTTTGCCGAGTTCATCGAGACGAGCGATCGCGCTTTCTGCTTCTGGATCTGCGGTTTTATCAGCAAGAAACACCCAGTCGAGTGTGTCACCTTGAGGAATCAACGCTAGGGCATACTCGCCTTTCACCCAGTTAAAAATGTCTTGCGGCAAGTCGAGATTCCAGCGTTTTCCAAGGGACTCGATCGGTGAGTTAACCCATTTCGAGACGGTTCCATCGCTCGATAATCCTGACCATAAGCGATCGAGATTCACACCCGATGCAGAAATGGGTGCAACAGCAGGAATATATTTCAACGCATCAAGAGATTGTTTCGATAAACTCGCGTCTGTTCCTCCTCGGATAATCGCGGTTTCTGCAATTAACCCTTTGCGATCTAAACCGATCGCGATCGCGGCACTCGAAGCTGTATCAGTAATTTCTTTCCCATTGAGTTCCGCCAATGCAGGTAGATTTGCGAAAATGACTCCAACGCGATCGCGATCGAGCGATGCGATCGCGGTTTGATAATCACTCGAATTTTCTAAATTCAATTCCGCTGCCTGTGCATTATTGATTGAGTTTCGGAGTACCTTCGGACTATTGGCAAATAGAACATACTGACGACCGACGATCGCGCTTGCTACGGTAATCGGGACAGAATCCGATTCAACCTTGCCGTAGATAATCTTCGTGCCTTTGTAGTCCTCGAATGCTAGATCGGTTCCTGCAATGGCGCGTTTTTGCCAGAATAATTGTAAGAATTCTCTCGATCGCTCTGTGTCTTTCGTCGCTAATGCCAGCAAATAGCCCGACTCTTTTCCGTTCGATTCATCTCGATCGACATCCAGGGTTGTGATTGCTGCGGTTATTTCGTCCCCTAACCACGGCTGCACATCTCGACGGTAATTTAATTCCGAATTGCCTAAAATGCCTTGAGTAAACTGCTCAAATTCTCGACGGGTTGCGGCTCGATCGCCCGGTTTTGCCGTCACTTGTCGCAAACCCTCTAATCGATCGGGATTCACCAACAACGAAGCCATCACCGGAGCTTGCTTTGAAACGAACATTGCAGCAGTCGGTGTACTTTTCGGGCTACCCTTCAGTAAACCAAGTGGACTCTGGGCAAAAATCCAGCTAAACCCGATCGTTGCTAGGACTAATAAAACGCTAGCGATCGCAGCAACAATGTTGAGAAATGAGCGAAACTTCATAAATCAAGGGGCGTACTCTCCAGAAACATTATCCCGAACTCGTGTCGCCCTGACGATCCTTAATTAAGATTTCTGCCCGTCGCGACGACCGAGTTCGTACACGCCGCACCCAATACAAGCAAGCACTCCCATACTAATCGCCCAACTTTTTCCCAAACCGAGTTCGACTCCAAAATTACACAAAACGCCCGCACCCAAAAATGGAAAAATGCTGAGAATCGAGGCATAGAAGGCATTTTGTGACTCTCTTGCCGATCGCGTTCGTTCAAACTCTTCGATCGACGAATACAGCGATCGCTCGGCAAAATTAAACCAGCGATTCAACTGCTCGATCGTCCAATCGCTCACAGGTGAACAGCCTAAATACAGCGCTAACGCCCACAGACACGCACCCGCGATCGCAGTCGGGTCAACAGTCACACTAAAGACGAGAAGATCGATCGGCATCTTGGGTATCCAGGACAAATGCTGTTTCCAAAGATAACGAATCGTGAATTTAAAAATCAATAACCTCCTAGGGGGAAAGTCGATCGATTACCCAAGTACCATTTTGAAATCGATAGCGTAATCGATCGTGTAATCGACTCGATCGACCTTGCCAAAATTCAATTTCACGCGGAATCACTCGAAATCCTCCCCAATGTTGCGGTCGTGGTACTTCTCGATTCTCATATTCGGTCTTTAACGCCGCTAAGTTTTGCTCTAAAACGTCTCGGTTCGGAATGACTTCACTCTGATTCGATGCCCAAGCCCCCAAGCGACTATTGTGAGGACGGCTGAAGAAATAGCCATCAGATTCTTCGGATGTGATTTTTTCGACTGTGCCAACGATTCGGACTTGGCGTTCGAGTTCTGTCCAGAGAAACACTAATGCGGCTTGGGGATTGGCTTCGAGTTCTTTACCTTTAGCGCTGTTGTAGTTGGTGAAAAAGGTGAAGCCGCGATCGTCTACGGCTTTGAGTAGAACGATTCGAGCGGCAGGAATTCCATCTTTAGAAGCGGTTGCCAAAGTCATTGCGTTCGGTTCGGGCAGTTCTGCGTTGACTGCTTGATCAAACCAGCGTTGAAACTGAACAAATGGATTGGGATCTACATCAGATTCGTTCAGGGTTTCTTTGGTGTAATCCTGTCTGAGATCCGCGATCGAAGAAATAGCCATCGTTTTATCTATCTATGCTCCAATTGCAATTGTATTGGGATGACGAGTAGATTAACTAAGAATTCGGAGGATAAAGGATGTCGCAATTACTAGCTGGAGATATTGGTGGAACGAAAACGATCTTGCGATTGGTGGAAGCAGACGCGGATCATGCGGAAACGGCTCGGAATAGTCTATTCGAGAAGCGGTATTCGAGCCATGAATTTCCAGACCTAGTGCCGATGGTGAAGGCGTTTCTCGAAGAAGCCCAGGCGGAAACGGGAAAGACGGTTCAACCGGAAAAAGCGTGTTTTGGAATTGCGGGTCCGGTTGTGAACAATACCAGTAAAGTGACGAATATTGGCTGGACGTTGGAAAGCGATCGTTTGTCGGAGCAGTTGTCGATTCCGCTGGTGTCGTTGATCAATGATTTTGAAGCGATCGGGTATGGCATCTTAGCGCTAGACGATTCGGATCTCCACACATTACAGGCAGGCAAACGAGAAAAGAATGCTCCGATCGCGGTCATTGGGGCAGGAACCGGATTAGGTCAAGGCTATCTGATTCACAACGGCAAAGAGTATCAAGTGTATGGTTCTGAAGGCGGACACGTCGATTTCGCTGCGAGAACTGAATTAGAGTTTCAACTGTCGCACTATCTCTTAGAAAAGCTCAACATCGAGCGAATTTCAGCCGAGCGTGTTGTATCGGGTCAGGGCATTGTGGCGATTTATCAGTTTTTGCGCGATCGCAATTTTGCGCCTGAAGCGCCAGATATTGCTCAACTGATGAACGTTTGGGAATCGGAGATTGGGCGGAACGAAAAGACGGCTGATCCCGCAGCGCTTATTTCTCAGGCGGCATTGGAAAAGCGCGATCGACTGTCTCAAAAAACGATGGCGATGTTTGTCGAAGCGTATGGCACAGAAGCCGGAAATTTAGCGCTGAAATTATTGCCGTACGGAGGTTTGTATATTGCGGGTGGAATTGCTGCAAAGATTTTGCCGCTGATGGAAGAAGGCAGTTTCCTCAGAGCGTTTGCCTTGAAGGGAAGAATGCGATCGCTCATGGAACGAGTCCCGGTTCAGATTGTGTTAAATCCGCAGGTGGGACTCATTGGGGCGGCATTACGGGCATCGAGATTGTGATTTAAGTGCGATGGAGTAAACAGCCTCTTTCCCTAGTACTCAATACATAAGCCGTACCTCTTTCAGTTAGAACACTTCGAGATCGCCCCCCAGCCCCCCCAATTTGAGGGAGCAAGAGTCTTCAGCCCCCCCAGAATTGGGGGTTTGGGGGCGACTTCGAGGATATCTGAATCTAAACTTTTACGGCAATAACACCCTCACTAAGGCGATCGCATTTGTCCCTGTCCAATCCGTTCAATCTGCTGCAATTGCTGTTCGGTCTTCTGTGCCCACGTTGAATTTCCTTGTGCCGCAAACAGATCTCTAGCGTATTTCAACACCTTTTCCGCATCGGCAACCTTACCCTGCCGCACGAATGCCAATCCCGCCGCATAATAGCCATTCGCAAACTTCGGATTGATTTGGGTGGCTCTGCGAAAGGCATTCAGCGCTTGATCAAGATTGCCTTGATAGTACTCAACTAATCCCAAACTATAATACGCCTCTACATAGTTCGGATTTCGCTTGAGCGCTTGTTGAAACGCAGCGATCGCTTCTTTTGGTTTGTTTTGCTGCTGATAAGCTTGTCCCAATTGGAACAATGGTTCCGGGGCATTCGTGCTTAGATTTGCGGCTTTCTGGAACGCTTGAGCGGCTCCTGCATAGTTCTTTTCCTGCATCAGCACCAAGCCGAGATTGTATTGAGCGACACTCGATCGCGGATCAAGCTCGATCGCACGTGTCAGATATTCCCGCGCCTGTTTCACATTGTTTCCTTCCAACAGTGCCGCACCCAAATTTGCATACGCCAACGCGAAATTCGGATCGGCTTTGGTCGCTTGATAAAACGCATCCGCAGAAGGCTGCAACTGTCCCGCCTGTCGGAGTGCTAAACCGAGATTGTAATGAGCAGCGGCTAACTTCGGATTGATCCGAATCGCTTGGCGAAAAGCCGCGATCGCTTCATTGAGCTTACCTTGCTGAATCAACGTTAACCCTTGATTGACCTGAGACTCAGCCGTTTGTTTTGGCGCTTGAGCCATTTGAAAAGGTGCGGCATGAATCGGCGACACGGCTGGAACGACGAACAATAAACCACTCGATATTAAACCGACTTTCAAGAACGATCGAATCGACATAAAACACACTCAACTTGTAGAAATAACGGGTTTATCGTGCTCATCGTCTTGCCTCAAAATCCTTTCTGTTGATAGAGGAGAAACCGCTTCAAACTTTTTACCTTGACATTAGATTAAATTCTTTTCCGGAAATCATTTGATTAAATTTTAATGAATTCACCGCCTAGTATGACAAACGAAAATCCAACCCGTGGACAAATTGAGCGCACGATTGGACAACGACTTCAAGCACTTTACCGGGAGCGAACCGGGCAGCGTCCTGAGAAAGTAACCTGCCAATTTTTTGATGAAAAACTTGCGATTGTCCTCGAACAAATTTCAACTCCAGCAGAACGCTTTCTCGTAGAATCTGGACGATCTGAAGCGGCTGAAAAGTTTCGCGCCGAAATCGAAAATCGAATGAAAGCAGAAATTATTTCGCTGATCGAAGAGGTTGGCTCAACTTCGGTGGCTCAGTTGCTTCATAGTACCAATTTAGAGACCGGATTTTCAGGCTTGATTGCAATTCTGAAAGAGCCGCCCACGGTTCGTGATCCTGAATCGATTCCTAAAGTAAAACGTCGCAATGGAACCGAGCGATCGCAAGATGAAATTCCCGAATAGGACATTCGATCGGCTGTCCGTCTCACTGTGCCAATTTGAGCAAAAAATAGTAGCTTAAAGGAAAGTTTTTCCTCTGCTCCTATGTCTCTCAATCCTGTTGTGTTGGTTCATGGCATCACCGATACTTTCGCACTGTTCAAAACCATGACCGGACAGCTCGATCGTATGGGATGGCAAACACACGGATTAGATTTGCTCCCAGCAAACGGTGATGGTCAACTCGACCAATTAGCGCAACAGTTAGCGGATTTTGTGGAAGTCACAATACCACTCGGTCAACCCTTCGATCTCGTGGGCTTTAGTATGGGTGGACTCGTCAGCCGCTATTACGTGCAGCGTTTAGGAGGAATTGATCGCGTCCAGCGCTTCGTTAGTATTTCATCGCCGCACAATGGCACGATCGCGGCGTACCTTTCTCAACGTCCGGGCTGTTTGCAGATGCGCCCGAACAGTGAGTTTCTGAATGATTTGAATCGGGACGTGAAAATGCTCGATCGCATTAATTTCACTTCAATTTGGACACCGCTCGACGGGATTATCGTTCCGGCAAAAAGTTCTGTCCTGCCAGTCGGCGAATCGATTCAGATTCCGGTTCCGCTGCATGCCTGGATGGTGACGGATACGCGATCGATTCATCTCGTTGCCGAAGCTTTGAGACGACCCGTACAGAGCCAATCACTTCAGGCGAATTGAAGAAAGATTGAGCTGTGTCAAGAATTGTATCGATCGCCCTCAGAAATTAGAGAGTCTTAAGAAATTATGTAAAGATTATCTGACATATTTAATTTTTTAATTGATTTCGCTCGGTTCTCTGAGCAGATCGAGACACTTTATCAACTTTGGACACTCATACAAGTCCGTTTTTGCTTAGCAGCCCGGTTTGACATCTGGCTGCACTTAGAAGCGTTACGAACGGGATTGAGGAGTCCAATGTCTGGGAGTGAGCGATCAATATTCCGTCAGGGCGTAGTCGTGTTGATTGACGGCGCAAGTCTGTTTTCGAGTGCTGCGGCTTTGTCGTTTGAAGTGGATTACGCCAAACTGCTGACCGTCTTGCTGAGAGAACGACGACTAGTTCAAGCGCTGTTTTATACGGGAGTTAGTTCTGGCAATCAGCGCCAACAAGCCTTTCTTCATTGGATGCAAACGCATCGATATCGAGTGGTGAGCAAAGAGCTGACCACGGCTCCCGATGGAACCAGACGGGCAGATTTGGCTGTAGAAATTGCGATCGATATGGTGCTATTTGCGTCTCAATGCGATGTGATTGTGCTGGTGACACACAATGCGAATTTGGCATACGCGATGAATGCGGCGGGCAATCACGGCGCACAGATTGAACTCGTCGGATTACGTCGCTGGCTCACGCCTGAATTGATGAATCTTACTGATCGCTTTATCGATTTAGAAAGTATTCGATCGCACATCCAGCGGAAGACAGAACCGGAATAAACAACAAAATCGCTCAAGGCATTGTAAGAGGAATTGAATTTGTGGCTTGTAGGCGTGAAAACTCTTCTCTCAAATTCGACTGTCCTTTACCTTTACAATGACTGCATTAATCCGTCGGGTGGGATGAGAACGTGCCAGCAAAGGATCTCTATCATTCAGTTGTGAGACAAGCACTGATGAAAGCAAATTGGAGAATTACAAATGATCCATTGCCGCTAGCTTGGAAGGGAAGAAATTTGCAGGTTGATTTAGGGGCAGAAGAGTGGTTAACCGCAGAACAGCAGCAGCGCAAAATTGCCGTTGAGGTGAAAAGCTTTTTAAGGGAATCGAGAGTGGCAGATTTGGAACAAGCACTCGGACAATATACGCTGTATGAAGCTATCCTAAAAGAAACGGAACCCGATCGAGAGTTGTATTTGGCAATGCCTCTCGATGCTTATGCGGAATTGTTTGAGGGAGAGCAGTTTGCTCAGATTTTAGTGGCAACAAATCGATTGAAAGTGCTTGTGTTTCGCCCACAGACGGAGGAGATCATTCAATGGATTCCTTGAACCGATATCGTGAAATCATCAAGCAGCTTTTGACCGAATATGCTGAACTGCCGACAACTGATCCCGCGATTCAGCATGAAGTTATTTTTGATGTGCAGCGCGATCGCTATTTCTTAGTTTCAGTGGGTTGGTCAAAAGGAAGACGGATTCACCAGTCTGTGATGCACATTGATATTATCGATCAACAGGTTTGGATTCAGGCAAATCAGACAGATCAGTTAATTGCAGAAGAGATGGTCGCGATGGGAATTCCAGCTTCGTCGATCGTGCTAGGAATGCAACCACCAGAAGTGAGACGGTTTACGGATTATGGTGTGCCGCGCTCAGAGCAAGTGACAACTCAGGCTTCGTAAGCGATCAGTACGGGAGGGTTAATTTTTCAGTCACTTGGGAAATCTAGCAGTACCACCCCGCGAGACTGTAAAGGCTTCATAATTAAGCCTGTGAATTTACGGAATGCTCCGAATTCAAGTTTCGCGGATACGATGAGTTTGTTGCGGAAATGACCGACAAACGCGCGGTTAGTGCCCCACGATCGCAGGGAAGTGTACCTTATGGCTCAAATGGCAACTCAGACTCCCCCCGTTCGCAGCGTCGATGCTAATCTCGATGTCGAACTGCGAAAAGTCTTCAAAGTCTACAATGGTGAACCCGCTGTACGCGGCATCGATTTGGGCATTCGACGCGGTGAGTTTTTTAGTATTTTGGGTCCTTCTGGATGCGGGAAAACGACGACGTTGCGAATGATTGCTGGATTTGAGAATCCGTCTGCTGGTGACATTCTGATTCGCGATCGCTCAATGCTAAATGTTCCACCTTATAAACGCCCTGCAAATACGGTGTTCCAAAGTTACGCACTCTTCGGACACATGACGGTGTGGGAGAACATTGCCTTTGGATTGAAAATTCAGAAGTGTTCTCGTGCAGAAACTCAAGATCGAGTTCGAGATGCTTTAAAACTGGTCAGGCTCGAACATTTAGCGAATCGATTCCCGACTCAGCTATCCGGTGGACAACAGCAACGAGTCGCAGTCGCACGAGCTTTAGTGAATCGTCCAGCCGTGTTACTCCTCGATGAACCGTTGGGAGCATTGGATCTGAAACTGCGAAAAGAAATGCAGATGGAGCTTTCGACGTTGCATCGAGAGTTAGGAATTACTTTTGTGATGGTGACGCACGATCAGGAAGAAGCACTTTCGTTGTCCGATCGCATTGCTGTGATGAATTTAGGCAAGCTGGAACAAGTTGGCACTCCAGAGCAAATCTACGATCGACCCTCCACGCCATTCGTCGCAGACTTTATCGGAGATACGAACCTGCTGCGCGGCAAAATCGAAGGCGCACACCCGGAAAAACTTTGGATTAGAACCGAAACCGGAATTAAGCTCACGGTGCAGCAGAATCCGACGAATCCAATGACTTCAGGCTGGGTGATGACCAGTGTGCGCCCTGAAAAAATTCAGCTTTCTCTCACTCCGGTTGATGCAAACAATTGCTTTGAAGGTCGATTGCAAGATGTGATGTATTTGGGAACGCACATTCATTGTTTGGTGCAATTGCAATCCGGCGATCGCATTACGGTTCGGCAGCCAACCACATCGCATCTTCCAACAGCGAACACTCCAATCTATGTGCATTGGAACGCGGCAGATAGTTTAGCGTTGTCGGAATCGTAGGAGAGGAATATGGCTTATTCTCGCCGTCGATTCTTGAAAACTGCTGCTGCGGGACTCTCCGGATTTGGGTTATCCAGTTGTGGATGGACACTCGCGAAAGTTCAGACTGATCGAGCGATCGCAACTTCATCGAATGAACTTCATATCTACACTTGGGCGAACTACATCGATCAAGAGTTAGTCGATACCTTCCGCACCAAGACCGGAATAAATGTTGTCTTCGATGTGTACGATTCCAATGAAACCATGCTGGCAAACTTCCAAGCTGGAAAAGCGAAGATTTACAGCATTATCTATCCGTCTGACTATAAAGTGTCGCAAATGCGCGACCTCGGATATCTCACAGAACTCGATCATCTCCGGTTAGAGGGCTTAAGCGATCTCATGCCTCGCTTTCAAACCTCGATTCATGATCCAGGAAATCGCTACAGTGTGCCCTTAAGCTGGGGAACAACCGGGCTGATTTATCACAGCGAGAAGCTAAAGGATGCGCCAACCGATTGGAACTATCTTTGGGACAACAAAGAGAAATTAACGCGGCGTTTTACCTTAATGAACGATGTGAGAGAAGTATTAGGGGCAACGCTGAAATCACTTGGTTATTCCTACAATTCAACCAATCCAGCGGAATTACAAAAAGCCTACGATCGACTCCGAGAATTAAAGCCCGCGATCGCAACATTCACCACCGATGCTTGGCGCGATCAACTGTTAGCAGGCGATCTCCTCATGGCAATGGTGTATTCATCGGATGCGGGACTTGCGATCGGGCAAAATCCCAAACTAAACTATGTGATTCCAGCCAGCGGCACATCGCTCTGGGTCGATACGATGGTAATTCCCAAAACGGCTCCGAATCCAGATGCGGCTTATGCGTGGCTTAACTTCATGCTTCAGCCCGAAGTGGCAGCAAAACTGACAGAGCGATTATCCTTCGCAACCACCAATCAAGCTGCGATTAACAGACTTCCAGAGGCGTTACGCTCGAATACCACGCTCTTTCCACCGACAGCAGCGATCGACAAATCCGAATCGATTCGCCCGATGGAACGAGACGTGTTAGAGGCTTACGATCGCTATTGGACAAAGCTCACGAGTTAACGGGCAATCGCGGTCACTGGCTCAACTCGTCTCGGAATCTCGTACGTCCAGAAATCCGAAGCGAGTTCGGTATTTGGAAAGATCGCGCGGGCTTCATCCAACAGATCTTTAATTTGGATTGCATTTCCCGGTGCGTATCGGGGGCTGAAATGTGTCATGATCAGCGTCTTCGCTTGTGCCAATAATGCGGTTTGAGCCGCCATTGTCGAAGTCGAGTGAAGTCGCTGAAACGCCATTTCTGCATCTTGATGAGCGAAAGTCGCTTCGTGAATTAACACATCCGCATCACGGGCAAGGTCGATCGCATTTTCACAAAAAACCGTGTCGGTACAATACACCATTTTTCGCCCGATCTCCGTTTCTCCGCAAAGCGTTTTCCCATCGATCACTCGTCCATCCGGTAACGTCACCGTTTCGCCCCGCTTTAATTTTCCATAAATTGGACCCGACGGAATTCCCAACTCTTTCGCCGCGTCCGCCTTGAAATGACCTGGACGATCTTTCTCCGCCACCCGATACCCGAACGCGGGAACTCGATGTTTCAGGAGCGAACAAGTCACTGTAAATTCTTCATCCTCAAACACCAATCCAGGACTCACCGGATGGAATTTGACCGGATACGAGAAATGAGTCTGTGAATAGCGCTTACACGCCTTGAGATACTGATCGAGTTCAGGAGGTCCGTAAATATCAATTTGCTCAGGATTTCCCGCCAGTCCACAGCTTGCCAGCAATCCCATCAAGCCGAAAATGTGATCGCCGTGAACGTGCGTCACAAAAATCCGACGAATCTGGCTCACCCGCAGATCGCTTCGGAGAAATTGATGTTGCGTTCCTTCCCCGCAGTCGAACAGCCATACCTCTGCGCGTTGTGGCAATCGAAGCGCGATCGCGCTAACATTTCGCGATCGAGTGGGAACCCCAGAACTCGTGCCCAAAAATGTGATCTGCAAAGCTGACCCGCCCAAACTCAATACACTATCTTCATACTGCCACAGGAACTTGCTTCACATCGAGGCGGTCTCAGCCAAAGAACGATGAAATTTTAAGCAGGATTACGTGATCCGAATTACAGGCAAAACGAAGTCAAGTATATTAACAAATGTTAGAAATTTGATAAATCGTGGCAAATTGATCCAGAACGCTTGGTGTGAACGCTGTTAATTGTTGAAGATCTCGAAAGTGCAATGGTGAATCAAATGAAGGCTCGATCGCTCTTTTCCTCGATTTCAAAATCCTTTGGATTAAGTTTTTTAATCTGGGCGGCGGGAATGATGTCGGCTCAGGCAAAAGAATCTCTGGAATTGCGAATCGCGATCGAACAAAATGTACCGCAAGTCAATGTTGGTAGCTCGGTTGATGCTCAAGTGCTCGATAGCGCTCAGCGACCACTCGGTGCAATTAAAGGAATGAACGGCTTCGCAGCACAAGCAAAAGATGGCGGAGTTGCGTTGGATCAGTGGAAGTCTGGCGCGATGTGGGTTGTGCCCAAAGACCCGAACGGGGTCGTCTGGATTGGAAATCGCTGGTATCGCGGTCGCGTGTATCTGGTTCCGACTGGTAAAGGATTGACGGCGGTGAACTACGTCGATTTAGAGCAATACTTATTTAGCGTCCTTGGCAGTGAAATGAGCGGCAATTGGCCCCAAGAAGCTCTGAAAGCTCAGGCGGTCGCGGCTCGGAGTTATGCGCTGCACGAACGCCAAAACGGTAGAAGTGGAATTTTCGACCTCGGTGATACACAGGGATGGCAGGTTTACAACGGGATTCAATCCGAATCGACCGGAACACAGACGGCGGTGATGGCAACCGCTGGACAAGTTCTGGCACACAATAAACAGATCATTAATGCAGTGTTCCATTCTTCTGCGGGTGGCTGTACTGAGAATGTGGAAGATGTCTGGGTACAAGCCTTACCGTATTTGCGATCGGTGAAGAACAATTATGATCAAGGATCGCCCGTCAATGAGTGGTCAAGAAGCTTCACAGCCGCAGAAATCGGCAATCGATTCGGAGTCGGGAGTTTACAGCGATTGGAACCCACCAGAATGACTCGCAGTTGTGGACGAGTGCAAGAGATTCGTGTGGTGGGCGATCGCGGTTCTAAAGTGGTGAAAGGCAACGAGTTCCGCGAGGCGTTGGGCTTGAGAAGTACCTTCTTTACGATCGCGAATCAGTTCCAACCTGTAGCGAGTAAAGAAGGGCAAAAACAATCTCTATCTGGTGTGGTCTTTAACGGGCGCGGTTTTGGGCATGGATTGGGAATGAGCCAATGGGGAGCCTACAATATGGCGCGTCGTGGCTACAATTATCAGCAAATCTTGCAGCAGTACTATCTCAACACCAGCGTCACGGTGATCGACGTTCAGTAGGATTTGGGGGATGGTTGAGATGATCATCCCTTTATTTATGGATTGGAAAAGGTATTGAAATTGCCGCCGCCGATCGCACGTCCGGGAATCGATCGCGGAACGGTGAACGGCTGCTGATTGACGACAGGCGCAGGTTGCTGAATTACTCCGAAATCTGAGGATTGAGTCGGCTGCGGTGTAATCGTTGGAACCGGAGCATTGAGCGGCGCAATTGGTAACGGTGCAGAAGGTAACGGAGCAGTTCCGGGTGGGATCGGTTGTACGCCTTCAACTAATGCGGAGAAAGAATTTGTTCGAGGTGCGGCATTAATTGGATTGTCGAGGCGAATCGTACCTTCGATCGGGGTTTGAGCGACGACCGGGCGGTTTTCGGGGGCTAATTTGTCGATCGCTTCTTGCAGTCGATTGGCAGGCAGCGGAGCCGGAGTCGTCGGATCAGTTTGAGTTGTGGTCGGCAATCCTAACCGAGTCGTTAACGCGCTCGTGAAGGCTCCAAACACACCTTGACCGGATGGAGTTTGAGCGGGCGGAGGCGTGATGGATTCAGTCGGAGCGGAAAACAATCGGTTTGTTGGGGCGGGATTTGGGGAATTTGATGGGGTCGGTTGAATCGCGGAGTCGATCGCTTGTGGTTTCGACGTGATCTTAATATCGTTCAGCAACATCGGCAGAGAATCGATATCGGCTCCGATCGCTTGCTCTTCAGGGGATAATGTTTCGTTGGAATTGGAAGCGAAGAACGTGGCGAGTTCAGGACGGCTGAAAAATTCCCACGCGAATAAAACGAGGAGTAAGAGCGCGATCGACGGTGCCCAAAATACGGGGCGACCGAGAGGACGTAACCGAGCAAGTCCATACCGAATCCATGACGACTGACGACGCATAAGCCCAAATCCGTAATGCTTTAAGCAGATTGTATTCGACAGAACCCAATCAGCATCTATTTAGTCTTCCCCAATGCGGGTGAGACAATCCGGAGCATCGTGAGCGGGACTATTCACCGAGAGCGGAACGGGATAGGCTTGCATCGTATCGGGGTAAGGATGCAGCAGCGATCGAGCGTCTTTGAACGTGGGATCGAGCCAGCGATCGTAGTTTTCTTGGCTTAAGATGACGGGCATTCGATCGTGTACCATGGCGGCAAGCGGATTCGCGTCAGTCGTAATAATCGTGCAGGTTTCAACGGGATCGCCATCGGGAGAATTCCATCGCTCCCAAAGTCCCGCAAATGCGAAGGGTTCGTGATTTTCAAGTTGGAAATAGAACGGTTGCTTCTTTTTGCCTTCTTTTTTCCATTCGTAATAGCCATCTGCCACGATGAGACAGCGGCGACGGTTGAAGGCATCGCGGAATGAGGGTTTTTCGCTGACCGTTTCGGCGCGGGCGTTGATGAGTTTATTGCCGATCGCGGGATCTTTTGACCAAGAGGGAATCAAGCCCCAGCGTAAGAGTTTGAGATGATGCGGTTCAACGATCGCGGGAATTGATTGAGTGGGTGCGATGTTGTAGCGGGGATGCCAGTCTGGGGTTTCGGTCAGATCGAACAGGGCTGCCAATTCTGCGGCGGAATGGGTTTGGGTGAATCTTCCACACATAGGATTTATTGGGACAATCTAGGCGATCAACCTTGCGTTTACCCGACGACGTGTAGAGACGATTCGGCGAATCGTCTCTACGGGGGGTTTGCAATAAGACGACAATTTATCGAATATCGATCGCGTTCACCCATTCACGATAGCGTTCATCCCGATTTTCTGTGATCTTCGTCAACACCTCGCGCAATCGATCGGTAATCGGTCGATTCGTCCCAAAATCAAACGTCTCGATCTTCTTCACAGGCGTAATTTTCGCTGCCGTTCCACTCAAGAAGACTTCATCTGCAATAAACAATTCGGTTTTATCGACAGGGCGTTCAATCACTCTAATTCCCAAATCCCGTGCGATCGTCAAAATACTATCCCGCGTAATTCCCTCCAAAATATCCTGGTCATATCCGGGTGTAATCAAGTCCCCGTTTCGCACCAAAAAGATATTCATACCCGATGCTTCACTCACCTTCCCTTGTGAGTTGAGCAAAATCGCCTCATCAAATCCGCACGCTACCGCTTCAGTTTTCGCCAACGAGGACGTAATATACGCGCCGCTAATCTTGCCTCTGAGCGGCAAACTGCGGTCTTCCTGGCGATACCAAGAACTAATTCGACAACTCACGCCATCCGGTGACAAATAATCGCCCAATTCCAAACCGTACACAAAGAAATCTTTCTCGATATTGTGCAACCGAGGCGCGATCCCCAAATCTGAAGTGTAAACAAATGGACGAATATAGAACGATCGCTCTGGTTGGTTCTTCTGCACAAACTCAGTAATGATGCTCTGAATCTTATCCGCAGGCAGGTCATAGCCGAGAAATCTCGCACTATTGCTCAATCGTTGGCAATGTCGATCGAGCCGAAATAACAACGCTTGATCAGGGTTTTCAGGATTCGGAATGCCGCGTAATCCGCCGAAAGCGCCCGTTCCGTAATGTAGCGCGTGAGTTGCGATCGACACATTCGCATCAGCGAACGGCATGAATTGATTCTTAAAGTAGGCGATGGGAAGGAAAGTGTGCATGGAATTGGGTAGAACTTCAGCTTGGGATTGCGTGTTCCATTTTGCAGATAGAAAACGCGAGATAGTTTACCTAGATTACCGCGAAATTTCGGTTCTAGCCCGGTATCGAGTCCCTAACCTAAATCGCTTCCAGTACGATATAAGTAAATACTTGGAACCCTCCTTCCAAACTGTCCTTCTAGTTGTTCGTGCCGTGCGCGAGTGTGAGTGTTATGCAGCCACCGATTCCAAACTCAACGATTCTACAGAGCCGCTACCGGATTCTCAATGTTTTGGGACAAGGTGGGTTTGGACGAACTTATCTCGCGGAAGACCAAGGACGCTTTAACGAACTGTGCGCGATTAAGGAACTGACACCGCCACAAGATAATCCTTACGCGCTAGAAAAATCTAAAGAATTATTTCAACGAGAGGCACAGACGCTTTATCAAATTCAACATCCTCAAATCCCGCAGTTTCGCGCCACGTTCGAGCAGGATCAGCGGTTCTTTATTGTTCAAGATTATGTGGAAGGACAAACTTATCGATCGCTATTAGATGAACGCAAAGCTCGCGGTTATGTCTTCTCAGAAAGCGAAGTGAATCAACTGGTGAAGCAAGTCTTACCTGTACTTGCTTACATTCACGGTAAAGGCATCATTCACCGAGACATTGCACCCGATAACATCATCTTGCGCGATCGAGATAAGCTTCCTGTCTTAATCGATTTCGGAGTCGTCAAAGAACTGGCAACCCGCATTCAGGCACAAGAAACCGTCAAGCAACATACTACCGTTGGCAAACTCGGATACGCACCGACCGAACAAATGCAAACCGGACGGGCTTATCCAAATAGTGATTTATATGCGCTGGCTGTTACCGCAGTGGTATTGCTGACCGGACGAGAGCCACAAGATTTGTTTGATGAAAACACAATGACCTGGCGCTGGCAGCGATATGTCAATCTCGATCCGACCTTCGCCCAAGTCTTGAATCGAATGTTGAGCTATCGAGTCAGCGATCGCTTTCAATCCGCCACCGAAATTATGCAGGTTCTACAATCGCCTGCCACGATCGCACCTCTACCCGCAACGCCACCTCCGACGAGCGCTCAGCCACCACAGACGAATGTTTCAAGAGCAGAAACGGTGGCGATCGGACATCGAAATGATTCCACAGTCGCCCGGACGAATGTGCAGAATCCCAATGATCCCTCGATTCCAGCCCGTAGTTCGCTCTGGGATGATCCTTGGGCGGTCTTTGCGATCGGAACTGGATTAGTTCTCCTCACGGGCTTAGGAGCTTGGACGATCACACGGGCGTTAATGAATGCAAATCAACCGATCGCCTCTCCGACTCCCAGCCCAACGATTACTGCGACTCCCAGCCCAACTAAGACTCCGACCCCTCGCCCCTCACCGAGTCCTTCACCGACTGCTACCCCTGTAACGTTCAGTCAGCAATTGGATTTATCCAGTGGCTCAGTGACCCGGAGTGGAGCATTGCGATCGAATGAAACCCTAGAATTTATTATTCCAGCGACTCAGGGACAGCGATTGAATACTAGCTTGGGTGGTGAAGGCGTTCTCTTAAGTGTGTTAGCTCCGAATCGCGACCCAGTTGATAATGCTGCAAATCGTGTCACGAACTGGTCTGGCGAACTTCCGTTTACAGGCAACTATACGGTACAACTCAGAACCGTCAAAGGCATTCCCAAGAGTGACTTTAAGCTGAACGCATCGCTGGTAACGCCGACTCCATCGCCATCTCCAACTGTTTCCCCGTCCCCCTCTCCGACTTCTAACCCAACCGTGACCGAACAAGTCATCGGCATTCCGCAAGGGCAAACGGGTGTACAAGTGGATGGCAACGTCAATCCCTCGATCGTGCGTCGCTATTTGATCAATGTGCGCCCCAGACAAACTCTATCGCTAAACCTCACTCAGGGTGCAAGATTTACCTTAAGATATCCAGATGGGCGAATCGTTGAGGATGCGTCTAGTCTTCAGAATTGGCAAGGGATTGTACCGACGGGTGGTAGCTATGCGGTGGATGTCACTAGCGATCGAGATACTAATTTTACGCTAGGTGTCGATGTGAAATGATCGAGAATGCACTTTTAATTACTGGAACGGATACCGATGCGGGTAAGACCGTATTAACGACTGCGCTGATTGCGTATTGGCAGAAGTATTGTCGAACCCGTTCACTCGGTGTGATGAAACCGCTACAGACGGGAATTGGCGATCGAGAACTATATCGCCAATTGTTCGATCTCGATCAAACTCCGGAAGAGCTAAATCCACTGCATTTTGAAGCGCCGTTAGCACCCCCGATCGCGGCAGATCTTGAAGGAAAGCGCGTCCAACTAGAACCAGTTTGGAAAGCATTTGAAGCATTGCGAAGCAAACGGGATTTTGTCTTAGTTGAAGCGCTGGGTGGATTAGGATCGCCTGTGACGCATGAAACGACGGTGGCGGATTGGGCTTGGGATTGGCAGTTACCAGCGGTGCTCGTTGTACCTGTGAAATTAGGGGCGATCGGACAAGCGGTGGCGAATGTAGCATTAGCGAGACAGTCGAAAGTTCATCTTCGTGGGATTGTTTTGAACTGTATTCGATCGAGTACCGATGAAGAAATCGAGAACTGGGCATCGGTGAGGTTAATTGAACGGATCACTGGAGTTCCAGTACTGGGACTGATTCCTTATCTGAACGATTCAACTGACATCGATAAGCTGGCTCAAGTTGCTGCGAATTTGGACTTAGAACGGCTTCTTCCTGAAACACTAGAAGTCAGTCACGCCTAAACTAATTTGAATTGCTCGATCGACTTGTTGCATTGTTTCTACCGTCAATTTTCCCAATCGTCGAGTTAGTCTGCGTTTGTCGATCGAGCGAATTTGGTTAAGCAGAACAACAGAATCCTTCTGCAATCCGCCTTCGGGAGCCTGAATTAAAACTTCAGTCGGGTAAAGTGTGGCATCAAATTGTGAGGTGATTCCTGCAACGATCGTAATCGGGCTATGGCGATTTGCAATATCGTTCTGTAAAATTAGTGCTGGACGAGTCTTTCTGATTTCTGAACCTAAACTCGAATCAAAGTTAACTAGATAAATTTCTCCGCGTTGTGGATAGGCTATTTCTTGTTGTTCTGCCGTGCTTCTTCTTCAAGTTCAAACCCTTCTTCTGCAAGTGTCAGATCCCGTTCTGCTCGTTGAATCGCTCCTTCTTGCAGTTGTTGTCTAAGGTCTGCCTTCTGACTAACATAGTATTGCACAGCTTCATTGATAAAGTCGCTCGGATCACCTTGCTGATTAAGTTGGTTAATCAACTGAAGCGTTTCTTCAGGCAAGGTGATGTTAAGTTGCTTATTCATCTAGATTCCTGTGAATCACGTATCACAATTGTATCGGCTTCTAAGATATTAATGAATCTTTGTGACTGTATGTTCTACCCCAATTTCAAGCACTAAATCTGCATTTTCTAAAACAGGTAGAATGAACAATTCCGGATGCAGTGCTTTCCAGAAATATTCTACAAACTGCTCAATCTCTGCATCTGTCATTCCCGATTTACCTTGAGCAATCATTCGATGCTCGGCTTGTTTGCGCCATTGTTTGCTCAATTGATAGTTTGGAACATACAGAACAATCAATCGATCGAGCATTTCCCACAGCGGCAAATAGTCCCGTAACTGCTCGTTCATATCTTGTGCAAATTGTCGATCGCTATCTGTAACTATGGGTGCAATCTCAAACTGCGAAACAATCGGGCGCACTCCAATAAACCAACCTTCAAATAAAACAATGTCAGCTTGATCAATCGTTTCAGGAATTGTTCGATCGCCTTCTCCATTGTGCAAAGACTTATCAAATCGAGGGAGCGCGATCGGAAAATTCCCTTGTTGAAGTTGGCTCAAAACATTGATTCCGAGTTGAACATCATGCGTTCCGGGTGGACCTCGACGAATCAAACGCGGATCACGATTTCTCAGAGCAATACGATCGAGATATGACAGATACAGATCATCGATCGACCAACTCACAGCTTGATATCCAAGCTGCTTCAAAATGACTGTTAATACTCGCGTTAAGGTCGTTTTTCCCGTTCCTTGTCCACCTAAAAAGCCTTGAATCAAACAACGATCGAGCATTCCTCTCCAGTCTGCAATCTGTATTGCTAACGGAAGCCAGAGATTCCAAATAGTTTCGATTGGCGGAGCTAGGTTTAACTCGGTGCAGCAATCGACGATCGCAGCATAACTATCGTGGAACAATGTGCGACGGGAATTAATGCGATCGCGAACATTACTCGCATCAATTCCAAATGCCGGAGATTGAAGTGCAAGAGCTTCTAACTGTGAATCATTTGAGCGAATCAAATCTTCTAGAGTCATCGGACGATTATCGCACATAAAAAATCGGGAGATGACTAACAATCTCCCGACTTAACAACCCCTTAAATCAAACCCTGATTTAGAAGACAGTCATCTATGAATTACATGCCTGCTGCTTGACGTTGCACTTCGCTCTTCTTCGCCTTGAACTCGGTTGCAATTTGCTCCAGTTGTTGGCTGCTGAAGTTATCGCGCAGTGCTGCAAAGAAGGTGCTTTCTTCTTGGCGGACGTGATCCATGATTTCGTCCATCAAGCGGTTCAGCGAGGACATGAACTGCTCAGACATCACATCCATTTTTTCCATCGCATCAAGCGCAGGGAACCAGGAATTTTGCTCGTCATAGAGTTCTTGCAGATCGCTTTCTGCGTACTTACCACGAACTGCGGGATAAGCGACTTCGTTTTCTGCGATCGCATGTGCACGCAGGTCGCTATCCAATTGTTGGAAGAACTCTTTACGCTTCGCCGGATCTTGCGTTCCTTTGATTTCAGCGAACAGAACATTCACTTTCTGGTGATCCATGCGGAGCACGTCTTGAATGTTCATATCAGACTTATCAGTCGTTTGAGTCACAACGCTACCTGCAACACCCGTGAGGGCTGCAACTGCGTCTTGAACTCGCGCCCACAGACCTTGATCTGCATCCATTCCGGTGAGTTCACGGACTCCAAGCTGTTCGAGCACACCCTTGAGTTGTTCTTGGTGAGCGCGGTTTTCAAAGTTCACCGTGTTCAAAGGCGCGATCGCAGCTTCGATGTCTGCACCGACTTTCTGTGCTGCCTTGTGAATTACGATGCCCGACATCGTTTGCTGGTGCTTCAGCAGTTCATGTTGGAACACTTTTTCGTACAAAGTCAACTCAGAGCCAGACATCAGTTCATCAACCATTTTCACCATTTCGGAAACGGTCTTCTTCGGCTCAGATTGCACACCGTATTGCACGATCACGGTGTCGAGGATGCCCAAGTTCTTCTGGTCATCTTTCAACATGTCTTGAAAACGCTTCACCATCTCAGAATCTGTTGTTGACGAGATGAATTTTTGTTCGTTTGCAATAATAAGTTCTTGGACAGCTTTGATGTCTGCAAGCTTCGTCGCAATCGCTAGACGCTTGGTATCATCCATTGTTGCTACCATTTTTCGTGTTCTCCAAATTAATCTATAGGATCGGCATCCATTCAGCTTTGAGTTTCGCGCACAGAAACTAGATCAACATCTTTCGCGTGGTTGACTTACAAGTGCGCTAAATTACCTCAGAAATGTTAAAAAGATTGACCCTGGGATAGTGGAAATCGAGCGCGTTGTACTAGAGTCTAAACAATGGATGAGTCTCTTTCGTAGGAGTAAATAATATGTCTAATTATGATGTGATTATTATTGGTGCAGGTCACAATGGCTTGACTTGTGCAGCTTATCTATTGAAGGCTGGATACAAAGTTCTCTTATTGGAAAAGCGATCGGTTCCGGGTGGAGCAGCAACGACGGAAGCAATCATTCCAGATTTGCCAGAGTTTCGATTTAATCGATGTGCGATCGATCATGAGTTCATTCATTTGGGTCCTGTGGTCGAAGAGTTGGAACTCACCAAATACGGCTTGGAGTATCTTTACTGTGATCCGGTTGTCTTTTGTCCGCATCCAGATGGCACTTACTTTCTGGCACATCAATCAGTTGAAAAAACTTGTGCGAACATTGCTCAGTTTAATGAACACGATGCCCGAAAATATGCTGAATTTGTGGATTTGTGGCAGCGTACAATCAATGCGATGATCCCGATGTTCAATGCGCCACCGAAGTCGATCATTGATATTGCTGGCAATTATGACTTTAAGAAGGTCAAAGATTTCTTATCAGTAGTGGGTTCCACGAACAAAGCTTTGGATTTCATCAGAACCATGCTATCGAGTGCAGAAGACATCTTGCACGAGTACTTTGATACAGAGACGGTGAAAGCTCCATTAGCTCGGTTAGCGGCGGAAATGGGAGTGCCGCCATCACAGAAAAATTTAGCGATCGGGGCGATGATGATGGCAATGCGACATCACCCCGGAATGGCGCGTCCGAGAGGTGGAACGGGTGCGCTCACCGCCGCATTAGTAAAATTAGTTCAAAGCTTAGGTGGAGAGATTCTGACTGAGCAGACTGTCAAGCAGATTCTAGTCGATGACGGTCGCGCGGTTGGGGTTCGGGTGAGTTCTGGTCAAGAATATCGCGCGAAACATGGTGTGATCTCTAACATTGATGCGCGACGAGTGTTTTTGCAGTTGATTGATCCGAGCGATGTTGATTCAGCCGATGAACATTTGCGGGAAAGGCTCGATCGCAGAATCGTCAACAACAATGAAACGATCCTAAAAATCGATCTTGCAATGTCTGAACCGTTGAAGTTCATTCACCATGATCACAAAGATGAATATTTAATTGGTTCAGTCTTGATTGCAGATTCTGTGAAGCATGTTGAGATTGCTCATAGTGATCCGGCGATCGGTCGAATTCCCGATGCTGATCCCTCAATGTATGTTGTTCAGCCAACCATGCTCGATCCGTCAATGGCTCCTAATGGTCATCATACGGTTTGGATCGAGTTCTTTGCACCGTATCAAATCGAGAATGCAGAGGGAACAGGCTTGAATGGTACGGGCTGGACAGATGAACTGAAGAATAAAGTTGCCGATCGAGTCATCGATAAACTCGCGGATTATGCACCCAATGTGAAAACTGCCACGATCGGACGGGCTGTAGAAAGTCCTGCTGAACTCGGTGAACGATTGGGAGCTTATAAAGGCAACTACTATCACATTGATATGACGCTGGAACAGATGGTGTTCTTCCGTCCGTTGCCGGAAATTGCGAACTATAAAACCCCGATCGATAATCTCTATCTCACAGGTGCAGGAACACATCCAGGTGGCTCCATTTCAGGAATGCCCGGAAGAAACTGCGCTCGTGTATTCCTTCATGCTCAACAGCCATTTTTGCAGACATTCCGAGACGCTGGAAATTCTGTGAAATCAATGTTTGAAGGGATTTTGCATCGGTGATATTGGTTGGAACCCCATTTGATGAATTGTGCGTTTACCCGACGACGTAGAGACGATTCGGCGAATCGTCTCTACCAGGGTTTCGTGGGTTAATCAGGGTTATTTGGTTTCGGAAAACAGACATTTATCCGAATCGCATCCCGCCGGACCCGCTTCGATCAAATCGCCTCCATCGTGACGGACTAATGCAGTGTAAAAATCATCAGTCGATCGACGTTCCACCACTTCCGCTTGTAAGCGATCGTAAGTTGCCTTATCAATCTTCTCAAACGGCAATCTGGGGAACGGTGCATCGAATCGAGCGAGTAATGCTGCACTGATGTAACCTTCATTGTTCTCGATCGCTTGATGAATCCGAGTTGCTAAGTCTTCGATCTCATCTTCACGAAGCTCGATCGTCGCACTGGTATTGTGCGCCGTGTAGTACTTCTGGACTTGTAGATAGAAATCCATCTGTGCCAGAGCAGAGAACTTCTCAATTTCAATCTGATCGGCTCCCGGAATGTTCGCCCAAGGTACTTCAACCGGAATTTCAACCAACCATTCTGTACAACGCGGATCAAACGGATCATTCAACAGATTGCCGTTTTCATCTTTGTCAGACTGTGACGGAACAATGCTGTAACCGTAATCCAAGCAAGCCATCGCAACCGGATCATTTTTGCGGAACGTGATTCGACGAATAAATCGCTGAGCTTTCGGAGGATGCCAGCCAGAGCTTGCACCCGTTAACAGTGACTTGGTTCCTGCGGGTTGAACCGTTGTACAGCGGTTTGGACGACGGATATTGTGTCGATCGCAATACTCTCCAACCACCCGATGCACAATCTCTTTCCAACGCGATAGATATTCCTTCTCGCGCTCTTTGAACTGCATTCCGGTCAAAGTATCCGGTCTACCTGCTTCCCACCAGCGCAACCATTCTGTCCCAAACGCATGAACGAAGAAGTCGAACAATCCGGTGAACGAGACACCGACGATCGGATCGATTTCACGCGAATACTGATAGCGCGGTTCTTGGAATTGATGATTTAACAATGCTGCAACCGCAAGCGCACCCGCAGTAAAAGCTTGCTCTTGAGCTTCATAATCCAGCGGATCGATCTGATTTAAGTGAACCTCAGATAAGTTGCAGTGAAAATTGCTACCAAGAATTTCTCCGCACGGATTCAAACCGTACCGTTCTAAGCGGTGTTCAAGCTCTCCAACCGACATTGTTGGATATCTTTCTTGTATCCATTGCTTCCCGTTACCCGCCTCGTAAGCTTGGATGAATTCAAACTTAAGTTCGGGAGTGGTCAGAATGTCGGCATTCGATCGAGCAATTGCCTCCGGTGCATATTGAATCGCACCTTCACCCGAATAGAACTGTTTGCGAACGGCATCGATCGATTCTTGCAAGGTCGGTTTGTGATGATAAACGCGAGTATGATTCGCCATTCTCAACACATCACGATCGGGATCAATCCGCCAGTTGCCTTGATCGTCTTGCTGCCAGAGATTGTCCTTCGCGCCTGCAAATTCAACATCCTCGCTGCTACCTTGACGCATTCCAGCAGAACGTCTGATGTTACCCGCCACCACGCAAGCCGCCGCTTCATCAATCAATAAGCAGCATTCGATCGGGGATAGTTTCCGTCCGACTGCACGATTAAGAACCTTCGCACAGCGAGCATACAGTTCCGGTAACTTGATCGGATTTGCAACACCGCCAAATCCTTTCAATCGCTCACCTGCTGGACGTACCGAACCGAGATCGATCGAGACTTCGACATCGCCCGTAAAGTGTGCGTCACTCGATAGCTCTAACAGTGATTGATACGACTTCACCCAACCTTGGCGACTGTCACCGACTCGAATCGTGACTGTATTGCCTTCGATCTCGATCGTTGTCTTATCTTCTCTGAGGAAATCAGCGACTTCGCCAATTTCTCTCACGATCGTCACGTTCAAACGATTGCGAATCTCAGGAAGCTGATTCGTATACTTCGGCTCTAGGACGGCTCCCGTACCGCTGCCCATCATCGCCAAATCCATCATCAGACCAAAGGCACGCCAGTCAACAAGATTCGTGCTGGTGCAGTTATACGATCCAGAGAAATTCTCAGGCTTATTGATCCAAGTCGTGCCACCGACCCAGAGCCAGCGACCCGACGGTAAACAGCGCATCGATCGCTGCATCAGTTCGATCAATTCCTGTTCTTCCGGCGTAAAATTGCCAAGGTCAGCGAGTCCTTGAATTGTTCGCTGACTCACCTGTGCCCAAGACTCGCGACGAGTTTCGCTCAGCTTGCGGCTATAGGTTCTGTAAAACACCGGATTGGCAGCAGGAGCCGAAGCCGGAAATTGACTGCTATTTTCGTCAAACTCTGGCAAACTAGAGCCAGAGAACTCTTGTGGACGGGTGATATCCTGAACCATGTGGGACTCCTTTCGTGAGCTTGCGCCAACTATCTCGTCTCAAAACGCTATGGATAGTGTTTACATAATAGCCACTACTCTACATGCAGTATGAGAAATGATCAACATTTTTCAAAATCGTCCAGTTGTACTAATCTGTTGCTAGAGTATAGCGGTAAATCTGCACTACTCATCCTACGATGACAAGGAATTTACGATCGTAACCTCTGTCCCAAGAGACGTTGCTTGCCTGCGCTTGCGATCGCATCTTGCCGTTTCCATTTCTAAAACCACGCCCCAATGTCCGGCTTACTATCCTAAAATGCTGAATAACTTGTCAGCCCAGATTTCGACTGTCCAATTTTCTTTTTAGCCATGTCTTCGATCGCGACTTTCTTCCGCACCCTACCTGATACGCTCCAGCAACCCGCTGCACTCGCCATGTTAGGGTCGGTCGGGGCGCATCTGTTGTTTTTCGCCACACTGCCCGCGTTTACTGATTCAGCCGAACCGCGCCCAGAATCCGAAGTTCGCCGCGTCCGTCTGCTTGAACCGCCTCAAGGTCGTCCGAATTCGCAAATTGCTCGATCGCCGATCGGACTGCCCCCCATTCCGAACACGCCCAACAGTAGAATCCAGCTTCCTACCGCTGGAACCGGGAATTCTCCTTTGCCGAACCCGCTCTACACGATTCCTGATCTGACTCCGGTTCCGGTTCCCAATACCCCTGCGCCACAGTCCTCGGTCGATCGCTTTAATGAATTGCTGCGTCGCCTGCGTGAACGTCAACAGCAGCAAGCGCAACAAAATAGACCAATCACGCCTCCCGCACCGCCATCACCTCCAGCATCTCCCTCGCCTTCTCCTGCACCCACGATCGCGACGGATACGAATCTTAAACCCTTTGACCCGCGCGACCTTGACAAAACTGGTGGCACACCGTCACCGGAATCTGCACCGCTACCCACGCCGACGGGTACGCCGGAGCCAACCCCAACTACCCCCGCTACCGAACCTCGAATCGCTCAAGCGCAGATCGATCGTAATAATCAATTACTTGCTGCCAGTCGCTACCTTCCCGAAGGCACAACCCCGCAGGAAGGCGTTCAAGCCGCTCAGAACCTGGCTCAACAATTGAACGATAAAAACATCGCTTGGGAATACATCCGCTTACGTAAACCTGAAGAACCGATTCGAGAATTAGATTACCCGCTTGGTTTTGCACTCCAAAATTTTCGGCAACATCCCGCCTCGATCGCTGTTTTCATCGGCAAAGATGGCAAACCTGTTCCAGATCGAAAGCCCGTTCTTCTAAACAGCACAGGCTACCAAATTCTGAACGATAAAGCGATCGAGATCGTCCAAAACGAAATCAATCAGCCGAACAAATTCCCAGCGATCAACGAAGACAAAATTCGGGTGTTCGTTTACGAATTTCAGTTCAAAGCACCGAATACTCAAGCGACTTCTTAGAGTTACGATCGACGAACGTTCAAACAACACCAATCGCCGCGCTTCCACAGTGCTGCAACAATCCATCCGTTCGCCTCTAACGTATCTGCAACAGGCTTCGCTTGTTCAAGTAAAATCCCGCTCAGAATCCCCCAACTGGTCGGTTTAATCAGCGGTGTCCATTGCGGAATCAGATCGATGATCACTTCCGCCAAGATATTACAAACCAATCCATCAACAGGCTGATCAATAAGTTTGATCAGGTCTGAAACACTGCCTTGATCAACAATTAATCGACTTGAATCAATGTGGTTCAGTTCGATGTTTTCTTTGGTTGCTTTCACTGCTAACGGATCAGTATCAACCGCGTACGCTTTCTTTGCACCCATCAGTAATGCACCGACTGAGAGAATCCCAGAACCACAACCGATATCTGCGATCGCTACTTCTCCTGGATCAACGCCTAACCGCATCTCTAACGCTTCTAAACAGAGTTGCGTCGTCGCATGATCCCCAGTTCCGAATGCCACACCGGGTTCAAGCTGCATCACAATCCGATCACTTTCTGGTACGGGCAACCAGGCGGGATTGATCAAAAAGCGATCGCCAATTTCCTGCGGCTTCCAATAGGTTTTCCAACTGCTCGACCAATCCTCCTCGTCGATAATGCGCCATTGTACGATCGGGGCTGGTAACTTCATGCAAAGCGCATCTTGTTTCAGCAACAAAGCAAACGCAGACAGGTCTAATAACTGGGCTTGCTGTTGTGGTAGATAGCCAGAAACGACACAAGATGAACCTTGCAACTGGCTCGATGCTCCACGACATCCGAAGTTATCAAATCGCCAAATCGCCGTCTCTTCGAGAGCCGCATCACAAAAAACCTGAATTTCCCACCAACTGTTTGACATATAGCAGTCCTAAATTGATCGTGAAATGCAAAGTTGATCGTGCCCCCCAAATCCCCCAAATCTGGGGAACTTTGAACTGTGAGTCATTCTTGGAATTGGAGCAATTTCTCTAGCTCAAAGTCCCCCAGAATGGGGGATTTAGGGGGCTTTCCGAGATTTCATAACTCAAATCAGATTGCTATAGTGCTGCTGAAGAATAAGGGTGGATCTTGACCTCCATCCTCAACGAATCTACAAAGTAACCGTGTAAGCGTCTCGGATTCCAGAGACATCTTTAATCTGGTTCAGAATGTTTTCTGGCAGCGGATCATCAATGCTCAGAACCATCACTGCATCGCCTCGAACAATCTTCCGCCCGACCTGCATACTTGCAATGTTCACGTTCGATTCACCGAGCAATGAACCAATGCGCCCAATGATTCCGGGTGTATCTCGGTGCAAGGTAAACAACATATAACGATTCGGGGGAACGTTGACCGGGAACTCATTAATGCTAGTGATGCGAATTTCATCATCTCCAAGCAATGCTCCGGTCACTGAATGTTCTCCGAGTGTTCCTTTGGCAGATAAATGCAATGATCCTGCATAGTCCTTGATCGAAGCATCACGAGTTTCGATCACTCGAATTCCGCGTTCTTTGGCTTCAATGCTGGCGTTCACAAAATTCACACGCTCTTGGAGTGCAGGCGATAACAATCCTTTTAGAGCAGCGATGACGATCGGTTGACTTTGATTGGTTGCTAAATCTCCACGCAGTCCAATGTTCAGCGACTCGATCCGTCCCCCTGCTAACTGTCCGACCATCTTTCCGAGCGTTTCCGCTAACAGTAAATAGGGCTTCAGTTGCTCCATCACTTCAGGACGTAAGCCCGGAATATTTACCGCCGATCGAGCAGGTTCACCGAGCAGCACATCGCGAATTTGTTCTGCGACATCGATCGCGACATTCACCTGAGCTTCTTCGGTCGAGGCTCCTAAGTGCGGGGTGAGAACCATTTCTTTCCCTAATGCTTTGAGCGGCGATTCTCCGAGCGGTTCAGCCGAGAACACATCTAATGCGGCTCCGGCAATTTTTCCAGCTTTGAGGGCTTCTGCGATCGCGTCTTCATCAATAATTCCACCCCGCGCACAGTTAATGATGCGAACGTTCGGTTTCATTTTCGCGATCGCATCTGCATTAATCAAATTCGCTGTGTCCGGAGTCTTTGGAATGTGCAGAGTAATATAGTCCGCTGATTGGAACAACACATCCAATTCCACCAAGCTACAGCCTAATTGTTCCGCCCGTTCAACCGAGATAAACGGATCATACGCAAGCAACTTCATTCCCATCGCTCTCGCGACTGTCGCAACGTGCGCTCCAATCTTACCTAAACCAACGACACCGAGCGTTTTGTTATAAACCTCATTTCCGGTGTAGCTTTTACGATCCCATTTGCCTTGTTTCAGCTTTTCATTCGCTTCGGGAATGTAGCGCGACAGAGACAACATCATTGCCAACGTATGTTCCGCCGCAGCGATCGTATTTCCTTCGGGCGAGTTAACAACAATAATGCCTCGACGAGTCGCCGCAGGCACATCGACGTTATCGACACCCACACCTGCCCGACCAATGATTTTCAAATTGCGTCCTGCCTCGATCACTTCAGCAGTCACGCGCGTACCGGAGCGAATCATCAGCGCATCATAGTCTGCAATTACCTCAACAAGCTGCTCCTTGCTGAGATCAGTTTTCACATCAACTTGTGCGACCTGAGACAAAATATCGATTCCAACTTGGTCGATCGGATCAGAAACAAGAACCTTGGGCATAACGACGGGCGGGGCGAGTGAGTAGATTGTGAAAAATTCAGTATCGGAGTTTTCCACAAATAGTCATTCTAGTAGATCCCGGCAACTCCCCCCATTCATTCCTGAAAAGTTTTCGATTTGAGTCTTGACGCTGCCTTTATGATGAGAACAGCGTTACTAGAGCCGTCTAATTATGGTGCGTTTAGATGCGACTCCGCCCCAATCGGAAACGTCTGAGCCTGTTTTGGTTGAGACTCCAGAGTTGATCTCGCCAGAAGGCGTTAAGTTTCCGCCGACTAATCTTTACAGTGATGAGCCTCCTTTGGAAACCGATTTTCACCGCGAACAAATTGATCTGCTGATTCGATTGCTCAAATATTGGTGGCACGATCGCAATGATTTCTACATTTCTGGCAACCTCACCGTCTATTACAACGAACAGCAACTCAGGAAAAAAGATTTTCGAGGTCCGGATATCTTTGTCGTCATGGGAGCGGAAAAGCGCGATCGACGCAGTTGGGCAATCTGGGAAGAAGGCGGAAAATACCCGAATGTTGTGATTGAACTGCTTTCGAGTTCCACGGCAGCGGTCGATCGCGGCACGAAAAAAGATCTCTATCAAGATGTGTGGCGTGTTCCAGAATATTACTGGTTCCATCCCGAAACGATGGAGTTCGCTGGATTTCGGCTGATTGGCGGAACTTATGTGGCGATCGAGCCAACTGAAAACGATCGTCTACCGAGTGAACAATTGGGACTAAAACTTGGGATTCACGATCGCAAATTACGCTGGTTCACCGCAGAAGGCGAACTCGTTCCCCTACCTGAAGAAGCAGAACGACGGAAAGCAGACCAAGAACGGCAACGAGCCGAGCGATTGGCAGAATATTTACGATCGCAAGGCATCGACCCGGATCAGATCACCTGATAAGATTCCTAACAAACAGAGTTACGGTGAAACCAATGAGTACCGAAAATACAACGGGTGCAGACGCGATCGATGTTGCGATCGCCAGAGGAATCGATTTCGATGGCTCTCCAATTCCAGCGGAAAAGCTCGATCTCTATCACAAAGTGATGGCACTCGAAGCAGGACGGCAGCGCAGTGGAGTCTCGAATACGATGCGATCGCGAATTGTCCGCATCGGTGCAAAACACATTGCTCAAGATGAATTGAATCAACTGCTAGAAGCGGCAGGATTCGCACCGCTGAAAGAGAAAGAAATCGCCTTTTTCTATAACAAATAATGTCTGTCACCTACTCGGATATCTTAGCGGCTGTCGATCGACTGTCTGGTGTCGCCCACAAAACGCCTGTGATCACCTCAACTACGGTGAATCAGCGAACAGGTGCTCAAGTGTTTTTCAAGTGCGAAAACTTTCAGCGATCGGGGTCGTTTAAGTTCCGAGGGGCATACAATGCGATGGCACAATTGAACGATGAACAGCGCAAACGCGGTGTGATTGCTTATTCATCGGGTAATCACGCTCAGGCGTTAGCGTTAGCAGGTCAAATTCTCGATGTGCCTGTCACCATTGTGATGCCAAGTGATGCACCTACTGTGAAAAAAGCAGCGACAGAAAGTTACGAAGCAGAAATTATTTTCTACAATCGCGCTTTTGAAAAACGGGAAGAAGTTGCACAATCGATTGTCAACGATCGAGGTTTAACTTTAATCCCTCCTTTCGATTTTGCTCCCGTAATTGCAGGACAAGGAACTGCTGCAAAAGAACTGATCGAAGAAGTGGGCGAGTTAGATGTTTTACTGGTTTGCTGTGGGGGTGGCGGATTGCTATCGGGAAGTGCGATCGCAACTCATACCTTAGCTCCAAACTGTCAAATCATCGGAGTCGAACCCAAACGGGCAGATGATGCGACGCGATCGTTCTACAGTAAAACGCTCTCAAGAATTGAGAACCCGAATACGATCGCAGATGGCGCAAGAACGACCTCATTGGGAACTCTGACTTTCCCATTGATTCTCGAATACGTTGATGAGATGGTAACCGTCTCCGAAGCTGCAATTTTACGAACATTGTTCTTTGTTTGGGAACGGCTGAAAATCGTAGTTGAACCGACTGGAGTTCTCGCGGCAACTGCATTACTAGAAGGGATTGTTTCTTTTCCGGATGCCAAAGTTGGTGTAATTATCAGTGGTGGAAATGTTGACCTCAAAGAAGCAGGAAAGCTATTTACGAAAGCAACCTCGCGTGAGAAGGCTTCACAACGTCGTCCGCTCGCTCCAGAAATGAGTTAACGATTTTCGGAATGAATTTGCTTTGTGTTGTAGCTCCTGGCAAGAGGAGTGCAAGGATTTGCTGGGTACGCTAGTCTATCCAACACAACAAGGACAAACCTTTATGCAAGCAAACCTGAATCGTCGATCGATGATTCCGACAGTCGTTGCAGTTGCCCTACTCGGATTCGGTGGTCTTATTACTGTATTGCGCTCGATCACTGTGATCCAAACTGGAGAAATTGGCATTGTTGATCTCTATGGTCAAGTTTCTGACCAACCTCTTTCCCCTGGAATTCATTTGAAAAATCCGCTGGCTCGAATGACCACGTTTTCAACTCAAATTCGTGAAGTCAAGGAAACACTGGAAACACCAACCAAAGATGGTTTGATGCTGACAGTCGATGTCAGTGTTCTATATCGCATTGATCCCAGTAAAGCAAAACAGCTTTATCAGACGATTGGTACGAACTATGAGGAAGTCATTCTCGTACCTCAAATCCGCTCTATCATTCGGTCTGCGACTGCAACTTACCAATTCAATACACTGTACACAAGCGATCGAGAAAAGTTAGCTCAACAGCTTCGGGACAATTTGAACAAAACATTGAGCGATCGCGGCATCATCATCGAAGAAGCTCCCCTCCGCAGCGTCCAACTCCCAGATAGCATTGCACAATCGGTTCAGGAACGGCTCAAAGCAGAACAAGAAAGTCAGCGAATGAAGTTTGTTCTCGACAAAGAGCGACAAGAAGCCGATCGCAAACGCATCGAAGCTCAAGGAAATGCAGATGCACAAAAAATCTTGTCTCAAGGACTGACTGATCAAACATTGAAATTCAAGCAAATTGAAGCGATGCAAGAACTCGCAAAATCGCAGAATTCTAAAGTGATTGTGATGAATGGCAATCAGAATGCGCCTGTGATGTTGCAACCTTAGAAAACTTTGAAAATAATCTGGACAATTTTGTAACATGTATGTAGTATAAAACTAGAACGTAATACAGGTACTACATCGCGATGATTTGCAGTCTGTTTTCTTTCTGTGACCCCACCTTTGCTAACCCGATCGTTTCGGGAATGGAAGGTGTGTGTCTAGAAAACTGGCTGAAACATCATCGAGTCAGCGGGCGAGACAGGTGAATCCTAGTCTTGAGCAACATTCTCACGATTTCCCCGCTTCGATCGCATCCGAAGCGGGGTTCTTTTTTAAGGAGGAAATCGTCATGCAGGCAACTGAGCCACACATATTACACGCATCGATCGTGGTGTTTTCCAGAAACTACCTCCCGATCGGTCGCATCAATATCAAACGAGCCATTGTTCTGATCCTTACTGGACAAGCTGAACCGCTCGAATTTGATGACACGCGCCAGTGGGAAGTGCGATCGCCAAACATCGTACTACAAGTGTCTGAACACATCCGGTTAACCGGAGCGAACCCAGAACGGCATTGGAAAACGCCAGCCGTCAGCCGCAGAGAAATCCTCCGTCGTGATAATCACACATGCCAGTACTGCGGCAGCACCAAGCATTTAACGATCGATCATGTGATTCCCCGGTCTAAAGGCGGAACTCACACCTGGGATAACGTGGTGACGGCTTGCGCGACTTGTAATTCTAAAAAGAGCGATCGCTTCTTATCCGAAATCGGCATGAAGCTCAAAACCAAGCCAAAACCTCCGATTCATCCTGCTATTGCCTTTGCTGAACAGTTCTGGCAAGCCTCTGAAAAAAAGTTGTAGTACACCCCTTGACAATCTTGTAATACGTTGTGTAGTATTAATGTAGTACGAGAGAAGACAAACCGGAGGCGACGAAATGATTCTGTTTCTAAGACATCCGCGCTCCGACTCCTGGAACTTTAGCTGGGATCGTCGAAGACAACAAACCAGTGCCGAGATTCGATTAGCACGAAAACAAGCGGAAGCAATTTCAAAAGTCCAGAATGAATGCTTTTTGAAACTGCGGACATTGCTCTAAGCAACACTCACACCGAACCATGAAAACTAAATAGTTCACCTATGTGATCCAACAGAAGGCAAGACTATCACACCTTGCCTTCTATCTAAGAGGATGTAGCTCAGTCTGGTCTAGAGCGTCTGTCTGTCGAACAGAAAGTCGCGAGTTCAAATCTCGTCATCCTCGCCTGTCCGGGTAGCCAAGTGGGAAGGCGGCAAACTGCAAATCTGCTCATACGGGGGTTCGATTCCCCTCCCGGACTCCAATCTATTTCATTCACAGTGCAGTGTCCTGACGGTCAGGATCTTGATTCATATCCAAGACGATCGTGCCGTTCAACTCCCCGCACTGCAACCAAGTAGGGATGGTGCAACGGTAGCATTTCGGTCTCCAAAACCGACGATCTGAGTTCAAATCTCAGTCCCTGCGCCAATCATCTACGGTGCTGTAGGCAAATTTGGTAAAGCCACAGAACTTTCAATTCTGCGTTTGCGGGTTCAACTCCCGTCAGCACTGCCAGGGTAGATATGCAAATGGCTGAAGCAAACTGCCTGTAAAACAGTCGTCTATGACCGCTGGGGGTTCGAGTCCCTCTCTACCCACTCTGGAGAGATAGCTATTGGTAGGGCACATCGTTTGCTAAACGGACACCTTCGGTGAAGCGAAGCTACCGAGGATTAATCCCCTCTGTGGGTTCGATTCCCACTCTCTCCGCCTTTGAGAACGTAGTGTAATACCAAATCAAAAAATACCTGCGACAGATAGGGCATCTAAGATGAAGCTAAATC
>ERZ1066124.182-NODE-182-length-58353-cov-24.292566_pt1 | contig 58353 bp, 56 predicted proteins | sample MGYA00382771_ERZ1066124 | MGnify/ENA primary metagenome ERZ1066124 (study PRJEB33369, sample SAMEA5778354) | biofilm metagenome | biome: Industrial cooling water; feature: Water cooling tower basin; material: Biofilm | place: United Arab Emirates | collected... | reverse complement strand
TACTAGATCAAGTTATTAAATAGTAATTCAATCCCCCCAACCCCCTTAATAAGGGGGGCTTTAAATCTTGTTCCCCCCTTATCAAGGGGGGCTAGGGGGGATCAAAAACGGCGCCTCTGAACCTTTAGCACAAAATACCCCACATTGCAGAAAATTTATGCTAGCTTAATCCGAGACATAAATTAAGGCTCTTAGCTTTTTTATGCCCGAACCAACCTGTGGAACACAGGTTAGCTTATAATTATTGTGTAATTATTAAGTTTTCTCAAAACATCAGGACTACTTCCGGTGTTCTATGTTAAGGAAATCCAGCCCTTGCTGGCGCTCACAGGCAACTCAAGTTAATTCTATAGTGCCATTTTAGAGCTATTCGCCAACGGTTTCTAGTAGTTTAGTTAAAACATGAAAGACCTCACTCGTTATCGAAATATCGGTATCTTCGCCCACGTAGACGCTGGTAAAACCACCACAACAGAAAGAATCCTGAAACTGACAGGAAAAATCCACAAAATTGGTGAGGTGCATGAAGGTGCGGCGACGACCGACTTCATGGAACAAGAACAAGAGCGAGGCATTACAATTCAATCTGCTGCTACCACCTGTTTTTGGAACGATCACCAATTCAATATTATTGATACCCCTGGACACGTTGACTTTACCATTGAAGTTTATCGTTCACTGAAAGTACTAGATGGTGGTGTCGGTGTATTTTGCGCTAGTGGTGGTGTAGAACCTCAATCTGAAACCAACTGGCGTTATGCTAATGACTCAAAAGTTGCTCGCGTCGTTTACATTAACAAACTTGACCGCATTGGCGCCGACTTTTACCGAGTTGTTAAGCAAATTAATGATGTCCTAGCAGCGAAACCGTTGGTGATGGTACTACCAATTGGTACAGAGAACGATTTTGTAGGCGTGGTAGATTTATTAACCCGTAAAGCATGGGTATGGGATGATTCTGGCGACCCAATGAACTATGAAATCAAAGAAGTTCCCGCCTCCATGAAAGATGACGTCGAAAAGTACCGCGAGATGCTGATTGAAACAGCTGTCGAGCAAGACGACGAATTGATGGAAAAATATTTAGAAGGCGAAGAACTTTCTATCGACGAAATTAAGCGTTGTATTCGCAAAGGCACTATTAATCTGTCCTTCTTCCCCACCTATTGCGGTTCTTCGTTTAAAAACAAGGGTGTGCAGTTAGTACTCGATGCTGTTGTTGACTACTTGCCCAACCCAACAGAAGTAAAACCACAACCAGAAGTAGATTTAGAAGGTAACGAAACTGGCGAATTTGCTATTGTTGACCCAACGAAACCGTTGCGTGCATTAGCGTTTAAAATTATGGATGACCGCTTCGGCGCCCTCACCTTTACCCGTCTTTACTCTGGTGTATTAAATAAAGGTGATACAATTCTCAATACCGCAACAGGTAAAACCGAACGTATTAGCCGTTTGGTTGAGATGCACGCTAACGACCGTCAAGAAATTGATTCCGCTCAAGCTGGGGACATTGTAGCTATTGTAGGGATGAAAAACGTCCAAACCGGACACACCCTTTGTGACCCCAAAGCTCCCGCAACCTTAGAACCAATGGTCTTCCCAGAGCCAGTTATTTCCATCTCGGTGACACCTACTAAGAAAGGTACCTCCGAAAAAATGGGGATTGCACTTGGTAAAATGGTACAGGAAGACCCATCATTCCGCGTTGAAACTGATTCCGAAAGTGGCGAAACCATCATTAAAGGGATGGGTGAGTTACATTTAGATATTAAAGTTGATATTCTCAGACGTACTCACGGTGTTGAAGTCGAAGTTGGTAAACCTCAAGTTGCTTACCGTGAGTCTGTTACCAAGCGCGTTGAAGATGGCTACGTCCACAAGAAACAATCTGGTGGTTCTGGTCAATACGCTAAAATCGATTACATTGTTGAACCCGGTGAACCTGGTAGTGGTTTCCAATTCGAGACCAAGGTAACTGGTGGTAGCGTACCTAGAGAATACTGGCCCGCAGTTCAAAAAGGTTTTGCAAGTAGTATCGATAAAGGTGTGTTAGCAGGATTCCCTTGCGTAGATTTGAAATTTACCTTGGTTGATGGTGGTTTCCACCCTGTTGACTCATCAGCGATTGCTTTTGAAATCGCTGCTAAAGCTGCTTATCGCCAAACCTTACCAAAAGCTTCTCCTCAGTTGCTCGAACCCATCATGAAAGTCGATGTGTTTACACCTGAAGATTATATGGGTGATGCAATTGGTGACTTGAACCGTCGTCGTGGACTCATTAAATCGCAAGAAACAGGCCCTACTGGCGCCCGTATTAAAGCGGATGTACCATTAAGCGAAATGTTTGGTTACATTGGTGACTTACGTACCATGACTTCCGGTCGCGGTCAGTTCTCGATGGAATTTTCTCATTACGCACCATGTCCTGCCAACGTAGCAGAGACCGTGATAAAAGAAACCAAAGAACGCGAAGCTGCTGCTGCTAAGTAGTAAGGAAACCATTACCGATAGTAGTAGGGTGGGCAGTGCCCACCTTACAACTTACACATAGAATTATAGAAGCCCGGTTTATTGGTTATAACCGGGCTTCTGTTTGTAAATTCTAAAAGTGTTATGACCGATACAACCGATATTAACGATATATCTACAGATAGCTCTCTAGTCGATCCAGAAAATGACTTGCTAGGTCATGCGAGCTTTGCGAAGTATCTAGCAGACAGCATTTGCGAAATGAACTTTCCAGAAGGTTTCATAATTGGTATTTACGGTTCTTGGAATTCTGGCAAATCAACACTATTAAACTTTATAGGTCATTATCTTCAGCAAAAGCCGGAAGAAGAGCAACCAATTATTGTTCCTTTTAATCCCTGGCTATTTTCTGGACACCAGAATATTGCAAGACGCTTTTTTGAGCAATTACAAAACGTTTTAAGCAAAGAAAAAGCCGTGCCAAGAGGTATAAGAAAGACACTTGCTGATTTTGCCGGAATTATTTCAGAAATACCTTTACCTTATGCTCAAACTGGCAAGGCATTAGTAACATTATTAGACGATAAAGACAAAGAAGCTTCGCAATTTAAAGAAGAAGTAGAAAAGACGCTTGCAAAGCAGGATAAACGTATAGTTGTCACAGTTGATGATATAGATAGATTACCAGGTGAGGATATTAAGCAGTTATTTCGGATTTTTAAAGCTATTCCGAATTTTTCTAACGTTGTTTATGTTTTAGCCTTTAATAAAGAAGCTGTAATGGAAACAATTACAGAAACCCAAGCAGTATCTAAAGAATCATACTTACAACAAATTATTCAAGCCGAGTTTGAATTACCTACTCCAAGTAAAACCTTACTTCGCAAGCTGTTTTTTAAAAAACTTAATAAAGTATTTACTGATATAGCAAAAGAAGAATTTAATCAAGCACGCTGGAGTAATATTTACTTCCAAGGAATAGACCATTTTATTAATAACATACCCGCTATTAGTCGTTTAACTAACACTTTAACAGTTACATATCCAGCAGTAAAAGGCGAAGTCAATCCAATTGATTTTATTGCTATTGAGTGTTTGCGAATCTTTTGCCCAGCTATATATGACATAATCTACCAAAATCCTTATGCTTTTGCAGGTAAGGTTGATACTTCCACAGACGAATTGAAAAATTTACTTAATACCTGGATTGCTCAACTATCCCCCGAAGACAAGCAACCTGTACAAAATCTTCTCATACAGCTTTTTCCAAAATTAAAATCTGTTTGGAGTAATAGCTCTGCTGATGAGAAAGAGTCTGAATGGCATAAGCAAATGCGTGTGTGTAGTTTAGAAATATTTCCAATCTACTTCCGTCTAGCCATTTCAGCATATGAATTATCTAACACTCAAATAAAAACTATGCTTGCTTTAGCTTACGATACAGAAAGGTTTAAAGAACATTTAATAGAACTTGTTAAGCAAAAGCGTACTGAAGGTATGGCACAAACTAGTATTTTTCTAGAACAGCTTGAAAGCACCGTTCAAGAAATTCCTGTAAATGCCATTCCCTCGGTTGTGGAAGCTTTGTTTGGCGCCAGTGAAGACTTTTTGTTAGGTCAAGAAGATGAATATAATAATGACATTTTCGATTTGAGCAACGAAGTTATAATTAGTCGTTATATCTCACAACTGTTGCGTCGAATTGAAGAACCACAACGATTTGAATTGTTAAAAACAGCAATTAGTCAAGGTAAAGTATTACCAATAATTAATCAACAAATAGCAACAGTAAAAGAACAGCTTGACCAAGATGGTTCTGATGAGGACTTAGATGAGGAAAGCCTTCTGAGCGCGCGACACCTTGAAGAACTTGAACAAATCGATCCCCCCTAACCCCCCTTAATAAGGGGGGGAACAAGATTTAAAGCCCTTATCAAGGGGGGAACAAGATTTAAAGCCCTTATCAAGGGGGGAACAAGATTTAAAGCCACCCTTATCAAGGGGGGAACAAGATTTAAAGCCACCCTTATCAAGGGGGGTTGGGGGATCAAGTTTGATAACCAACACATTAGGGAACGGAAGTGCCACAAGTCTTTTTGAATCCAAACAGTGGCGCCTTGACCGAATGGGCTAGCTTTGAGCATTTCTTCCATTTCAGCCTTAAATTCTTGGTCACCGTTGTTGCAAAGAATGTGAACAGGTTCGGCGCCCATTTCGAGCAAGAACGAAGTTACACTGTAAACAAGGTCAGGGTCGCCATAGATAGCGAACTTCTTACCGTGAATCCACGCATAAGAGTCAGTCATTGCGTCAACTAAACGACCGCGTTCAACTTCCAACTCTTTAGGAATAGCCTTACCAGTAATTTCTGATATAGCCATCAAGAATTCGTCAGTACCCTTAACACCGAAAGGACGAAGAACTTTAGTGTCTTGCTTCCAGGTTTTCTCGATGTACTCGCGAGTTTTCTGTGTGGTGTAGCGTTGTAAACAAACAGTTGCTTTCGCGTTGATGGTATCAGCTACATCTTCAATCTTGGTACCACCTGGGTACATTTGATACTCACCATCGTTAGGTGCATCAAAGTAATCGCTGGTGTCAGAAACGATGGTATGCTCAACTCCCATTAAGCCAAGCATATGCTTAACTTCACGGTTGTTACCTACATAGGTATCAAAACCAGAGATAATATTTACTTTACCGTTGGCTGCGCCCTTCTTACCTTCAGTGAGGTTTTGAAGAATACCTTTCATCATGTTGTCGTAGCCAGTGGTGTGTGAACCAACGAAGCTAGGAGTGTGAGCGAAAGGAATTGGTAAATCTTGGGGTACAGCACCAGCACCTTTAGCGTTGGTGATGAAGGCGCCAAGGTCATCTCCAATAACTTCGGCCATACAGGTTGTGCAAACAGCAATCATTTTGGGCTTGTAAAGTTTGTAAGAAACTTCCAAACCTTCAATCATGTTGTTTAAACCACCGAAAACTGCCGCGTCTTCAGTCATCGAAGAAGAAACTGCCGAGCAAGGCTCTTTGTAGTGACGGCTAAGGTGTGTACGAAAATATGCCACACAACCTTGTGAACCTTGAACAAAAGGAAGAGTTCCTTCAATACCCAGTGCTGCGAACATGGCGCCTACTGGTTGGCAACCTTTAGCTGGGTTAACAGTTAATGCTTCACGAGCAAAGTTCTTTTCGCGGTATTCCCAACCTTTTGTCCACTCAGAAACACGTTGTACTTCTTCTGCTGGGTGGGCGCCTTCAAATTGTTCGTGCTTGTTCTTGAAAAGTTGAGTGTATTCTTCTTGCTTGAATAGCTCTAAGTGGTCAACGATTCTTTCTGGATTCTGTGGCATTTTCTTTATCTCTTTTGTTGAGTAATGGGTGAAGATTAGTTAGGAGTTAGGAGTTAGGAGTTAGGAATTTTTTGGAGTTAGGGGGAGTTAGGAGTTAGAGATAAAAAATTAGCCATTAACTCTTAACTCCTCACTCCTAATTCATAACTCCTCACTCATAACTTTTTTAAGCAGCTTTAGCAGTAACTTCAGCTTTTTTCCAAGGAGTGTTGATTAATCCCCAGGTTGGGCTGTTGAGTGCTAAGTCCATATCACGTGCGAAGATTGCAAATCCGTCGTAACCGTGATAAGGGCCGGAGTATTCTGAGAAATGCATTATTATTTAATGTTAAATGTTAACAATGTTTCTCTAATACTTTGTTTATAGATAACACATATATTTATAAACTGAATGTAGGCTAATTTGATCCCCCCCAACCCCCCCCTTAATAAGGGGGGGCTTTAAATCCTTCTTTTTCTTAATATTTAAAAAGAGTTTTGAATAACTCTTGTCCCCCCCTTACTAAGGGGGGTTAGGGGGGATCATCAGTGATAAATGCATCTACACTTCAAACGATGCGGCGCCACATTTCCTTTTTTCAACAAGCATATGCACTTCAAACTACAACAAGAATTAGAAATAATTAATCAACGTTTAAAATCAGCAAAAACAAAAGTAACAATTCGCGAATCAAATGGAAGTTTACAGTTACGCGCGACATTACCACTCAAACCAGGTGATAAAAACACAAATGGCACCGATAGAAAGCAATATAATATCAGCTTAAATATTCCCGCTAACTTAGACGGATTAAAAACAGCAGAAGAAGAAGCATATGAACTAGGTAAATTAATCGCGCGTAAAACCTTTGAATGGAATCATAAATACTTAGGTAACGAAGCAATAAAAAAAGACTTTAAAAAAATTGGTGAATTATTAGAACAATTTGAACACGAGTATTTTAAAACACATAAACGCACTACAAAAAGCGAACATACATTTTTTTATTATTATTCTCGAACAAAGCGCATCACGAACCCTGAAGATATAGCCACAACCGAAAACCTAATCGGTTATATCGAAAAACTTGATAAAGAATGGGTAAGATATAATGCAGCAAGAGCAATATCAGCATTTTGTCAAACATTTAAAATAGACATAGATTTATCAAAATATTCTAAAATGCCAGAGCGCAATTCTAGAAATATACCCTCTGACGAAGAAATATCTACAGGATTTACTAAATTTGAAGATTATCTATATAATAGAGGCAATCAAGTTAATCAAGATGTACAAGATAGCTGGCAGTTATGGCGATGGACATACGGAATGCTAGCAGTCTTTGGTTTACGTCCACGCGAACTTTTTATTAACCCCGATATTACATGGTGGTTAAGCCAAGAAAATATAGACTTAACATGGAAAGTCCATAAAGACTGTAAAACCGGAGAAAGACAAGCATTACCATTACATAAACAATGGATTGAAGATTTTGACTTGAGAAATCCTAAATCTTTAAAAATGCTAGCAACGGCAATAAGTAAAAAAGACAAGACTAAACATGCTGATATAACAGCATTAACACAACGAGTAAGCTGGTGGTTTAGAAAAGTTGGACTAGACTTTAAACCATATGACTTACGTCACGCATGGGCAATACGCGCGCATGTTCTAGGAATACCAATTAAAGCAGCAGCAGATAATTTAGGTCATAGCGTACAAGTACATACCGAAACCTATCAGCGCTGGTTTTCGCTGGATATGCGAAAATTAGCAATTAATCAAGCTTTGAGTAAGAAAAATGAGATTGAAGTAATTAAGCATGAGAATGCGAGCTTGAGCGTGGAGAATGAGAAGTTAAAGCTGGAAATTCAGAAGCTAAAGATGGAGTTGGTTTATAAACGAAGTTGAAAAGACCTCTCCGTTCACGTAGTGTGCCGCTTCGGCAAGCGGAGAGGGGCACAAATATTGTTGTTAAAATACAAGATAGCAACACTAAATTGTCATGCTAAATACTAAATTGTCATGCTGAACGCAGTGAAGCATCTTATAATATCGATATTTATAAGATTCTACCTTTCACAAAAAAGCTCCTCTTTATGCAAGATGAATATAAATTATATACTGACAATCAGAGATATAATGAGTAATTATACGTTGAAACATGCCAAATCATAAAATTATTACAAAGTTAACTGATGAACAAGAGGCTTTAATTTATAAATATCGAGAAAAATGGCTTTTTATTCATAATTTGCTAGAACTCATTAGTCCCGATAAAATTATAGAGGTGATTAATGCAGCTTACTTAAACACTGGATATCCAGAACCTTAAATTTTATTTTATAACAATCCCTTGGTAGCAATTCAAGAAGTCACTTGTATAAAATATTTCAAAATCTATATAAATAAATTGCAGTTTTTTCGTAACGTCACGCACCCTACGCTTTATATGTGCTGATTGCGTAAGTTATACAAATTTTATGGGAATACTTAGCTTATAACCTAATACAGATAAATTAAGTATTCGTGAATGTTAGGAGGTGTAATTAATGGTTTTGGATAAGCTTGGCTCTCTTGAGTATCGAGATGCGATTCGTAAACAAGGTTCTGCGTATAGTATTTTTGCTGCAAAAGCACCTGTGGAAAAACTTGCAGAACAGCTTAGGAAGCTGTTTCAAGTTGAGGAATGGCAGCAAAATGTCAGTCGCAACGGAAAATTAGGAGATTTAGTAGGTGTACCAGTTGTGCAATTTAAAGCTTCCATTGGTGCTAATACAGTTGGTGGTATAATAAAGATTATTAAAAAGCAACTTTTATAAACAAATTAAATAGCAAGTTAATTTTGTAAGCGAATTACAAGCAATTATTTATGAGCAACTTATCATCAGCATTTTCTGAACCAGCATCGCCAACCTTGGTTCCCATTGTTCCGGAGACAAACATCCTAAATCAAAAAATAATAGTATGGTGGGCAGTGCCCACCCTACAACGAAACAAAACTTTTGATATGAAGTACTAAGGATGGAAATAAAATGCTGTTCCTAAAACCGCATAGGTTATAAGTAGCAAGGCGCCTTCCAACCAATTAGAGCTTCCATCGGTACTAATAGAGTTAGTAATAACAACCGCAATTGCCACTGTCAATACTTCAAAAGGATTAAATTCCAAATTCATCGGTTGTCCCATAAATTGACCGACTAATACTAAAATTGGAGCAACAAACATGGCAATTTGTAAACTTGAACCCATTGCGACTGATACCGCTAAATCCATTTTATTTTTAATGGCAAAGGTCGCGGCAGTTATGTACTCAACGGCGCCTCCAAAAAGTGGAATTAAAATTACACCCGTAAATAATTCACTCAATCCCAAAGTCTTAATTGCTTTTTCTAAGCTCTCTACTAAAATATCAGAAACAAAGACCAGTACTACAGTACACACTAACAAAATAATAATTGGTTTCCATAAAGGTTCTTTTTGATGGGTAGTATCAATTTCTTCCACCTCAGTTGTTTCCACTTCATATACATACTTGTGAGTTTTTATTGAGAACAACAGCGACAAAACGTAAAATAGTAACAGAAGAACAGAAGCAACTGCGGAAAAGTTATTAATAGTTGCAGGCTCTAATCCTTTTGATGTAAAATCGATGGCAGTAGGAGTTAATAGTACAACTAATGCTAAATTGAGTGAAGAAGCGTTGATTCTTGCAACCGTAGGCTGAAAATTTTGCTCTTTGAACCGTAACCCTCCTAAAGTAATTGCGGCGCCTAATGCCAAAAGCAAATTAGCTATAATAGTTCCCGTAATACTAGCTTTTACTACATCTACTAAACCAGCTTGAAGAGCAACAATAGCAATAATCATTTCAGTGGCATTACCAAAGGTAGCATTAAGCAGTCCTCCTAAAGAAGGCCCAATAACCGCAGCAATTTCTTCTGTGGAATTAGCAATGCGAGCAGCTAAAGGAACAATTGCCAAGCCGGAAGCTAGAAAAACAATCACAGGATGTAAATGCAGCCATTGCGTTGCAAAACAAATAGGCACAAACACCAGCATGCCAAGTAATACTTTATCCTTCGTTGTCATTTTTAATTTATCCTGTATCATTATCTACGTTTTCAGCAAGACTAGAAACCGGGCTTTTTGCCAAATATTGTGCTAAAAAAGCAAATCATCGTATAAAAGCCCGGTTTCTTTGAGCTTGTATGACGCATCGTACAGTCTTGAATTATATTACTAATAAGCAAAAATTCGCACGGCTTGATATTATAGACTAAGTGGGCAAACATATGTGAGTAATACATTAGCACTATGTCTAAGCGTAAGAAAGACAATCTCCAGTGGATTAAAAAAACGCTTGAGTTAAAGCCTGACCACGGCTGGGATGGTCCACCAGGCTATAAAATTTTTGTGGCTGATAGAGGCGCCGTTCGTTTCAATGTCCCCCGTGACTGGGCTTTTGAGCCAAAAGAAAAGTCATTTAAGTTTACCGATAAAGAACCCCCTGATGATGATTGCTGTTTGGAAGTATCTTTTAATCGTTTACCTTCATCACGTGATTGGAGCTTGTTTCCGCTTAAGTCGGTTCTGAAACAAGCAATGGAAGAAGATGACCGTAATATTATTGAGCGGGGAGAAGTTGTTAGCGTTAAACGCCAAACCGCGCGGATTGTTTGGATGGAAATTAAATTTATTGATACTCAAGCTGAACCGCGTGAGGCTTTTTCGCGAACTTGTGTTGGTATTGGGTCAAATATTCAATGTTTGATTACATTCGATTATTGGGCTGACCAGGCTGAACAGTTAATACCTCACTGGGATGAGGTGATACGCTCGCTTACGTTAGGACTATATATTGGTGATCCTAGGACTGGTTTTGCTTTACCTGATTAAGTTACTGGAAAGCACAGGCAGGGATGCCTGTGCTACAATATACTGTGCCACAATGCCATAAGCAGATTAAATGTTACAGTACGTTAAAAGTCATACAGCTTCTTTAAATTACTGCTCATAATTACATTAATAGCTGGTAAGCTATATCATACGGGAACATCCTAATTATTTGAAGGTATGGGATGTTGCTATTTCAACAGGCAATGTTAACAATTTGGATAGTTTGATATGTTCAAACAAATTAGAAACACAGCAAGAATTGTTGTCGGTTCCGTGTGTACTGTCATAGGTATAATTGGAGTATTGCTTCCTCTTCTGCCTGGAACTCCTTTTCTTTTAGTAGCTGGTGCTTGCTTTTTCACCTTAGAGCCATAACGCGCGTTGCGGCGCCAATAAAAAGGACTTACTTGCAGTCCTTTAAAAAACATAAAGGCTATGCGTAAATGAGCAGAATTATTACATTTTTAGGCAAAGCGTGTACTGGGCAAACCACACTCGCAGTTGCAACTGCCAAGTGGTTTGCTAAAAATTCTCAACGGGTTCTACTCGTTACTCATAATCCTAGTCCCTATGCAGAAGTTCTGTTAGAAACATCTTTAAAACCGGTTCCCCTGCATATTGCACCATTACTTGATGTAGTGCAGTTGCAAACTACGGTTTTATTAGAACAAGTTTGGGATGAAGTCAAAAAATGGTTGGCTCTTTACATTCCTGACTCTGTAAAAGTAGATGTCTATTCGGGAGAAGTCGTCATATTACCAGGATTTGATAGTCTTCTTGGCTTCAATGCTTTGCGACAGTACTATCAAAGTGATGATTATGATGTGATTATCTATGATGGACGTGGAGATTTAGAGTCTTTGCGATTATTTGGACTTCCAGAGAGCGTAGATTGGTATTTCCGGCGATTTCGCGAAGTTTTTGAATCTTTAGACTTGAGCAAAATTGCTGACTCTATCGGTGGCCCAATTGCTAGCGCTTTTGTTGCAGCAAATATGGACAGCCGAAAAGTCCAGGAAGCAATAGGGCAAATTCAAAGTTGGATTGGTAAAAGTCTTGCTGTAGTCGGAGATGCTAAACGGTTAACTGCATATCTGGTGACAACAGATGAAGTAGGCGCCATTGCTGAAGCTCGTTGGTTGTGGGGTAGTGCCCAGCAAATTGATTTGAGGGTGAGTGGTGTTCTTTTGTATCAAAGTCACGCTGTAGAAAATAAAGCTTTACTCGATGAAGCTTTTTCTCCATTAGAAGTCAACTTGATTCCAAGATTACAAAAGTTTAACTGGGAACCTTTACTACAAGCACTGCCTGATTTAAACAATATTCCTCATATTCCTCAACCTCTAACTTTTGATTTACAGCAACGTCAAGTAAAAGTATTTTTACCTGGATTTACTAAGCAACAAGTTAAGCTTACTATTTTGGGTACGGAGCTTACCGTTGAAGCTGGTGAACAACGACGAAATATTGTTTTACCCAAAGAGTTGCATGGTCAACCTGTTGTAGGGGGCAAATTTGAAGAACCGTATTTGATTATTTCTTTTTAATATGGCGCCTTCCTATAATCAGACCACACGTAGAGACGTTACATGTAACGTCTCTACATTTTTATTATGGATAATTTAGTTAATATTACTACTGACATACAAAATTTAATCAGTATTTTATTTCTTATGACTGATTAAGTCTACACATTTAAGCAGAAGACAAGATAGATACATTTATATAAAGTAATATGTAACAATTTGAATAAAATATTTAGCAACGTAAAATTACTTTAAGGTTTGTTAAACGTTGCGCCAGTACGTGGATAAATATAATTACAAAAACAAAGATAAAACAAAAATCGAGGAAAAATTATGGATACTATAGTTGTAGTTGCTTTAGTTACTTATGTTGTTTTGTTCTGTATGACCGCTTGGGTGGTTCATACTTATGTTCAAGAAAGTAAAGCTATTTCCAAACGGCTAAAATATCGTTAAAATGGAAGCTCACCCTTGTAAAACGGCGCCTTGCTGATTTTTGTTGTGGGCGCCGTTATTCCTACGAGTTGTTAAAAGTGCTTGTTTTATTTGGCATGTTAGGTGATGATTATGTTATGAGCAGTTTTGGATGTTGGAGGACGGGCAGGATGCCCATCCCACAAGATTTGATTCTACAAGATTTGATTCTACAAGATTTGATTCCACAAGATTTGATTCCACAAGGTTTGATTCCACAAGATTTGATTCCACAAGGTTATTTTCATTCACTTAATAATTTACTCGTGAGGCGCTTATGTCTTATTCTGCAAGCTCGGCTAATTCTTCTTTTGTACATAGAGCAATTGATACTCTCAAGGTTGCAATTCCGAATGTAGTTGTTTCGTTAGTTGTTTCGGTTGCTGCTTCTGTTGTTTTAACCGGTTTAGCTTATTTCCTAAATGCTGCTTTTGGAATTCCAATGGTTCCTTTTTTCTTGATTATGCTGTAACTAACTTTAGAAACCTGGTTTCTTGGAGAAACTAGGTTTCTTTGAGCTAATTAATTTGAAAATTATGTATGAAGTTGTTCATAGCACGTTGGGACGCTATCGTTTCCGAGTGCCTAGATTAGCTGATGATTTAGAGTTTGCTGAAGCTGTCAGTAATTTACTTGAATCATTGCAGTTTGTTAAGGAGGTTCGTATTAATTCGGCAGCTAGCTCTGTTGTTGTTGACTGTAAGGCTAGTGCAGCTAAGGATAGTACGAGCCATAGCAAAATTCAAGAAGTTATTTTGAGTTGCATAGAGCAGGCAAACTATACGAAGCAGGCAAATCATTCTGATTCTAAACAAACTGCAACAGACTCATTTGATGATTTAGACCAAATTCCAGAGGTTAACCAATGGAAAGATTTGGGTATGCCTTTGCTCAGTTTTACTCTTGCTATGATGGCTGCTCCGTTAGAAGTCCCACCTTTAATAGTGGGTACAGCTATTGCAGGCGCCGCATTACCTTGGTTTAACCGTGCAGCAGATAGCCTTATTAACCATCGTCATCCTAATATTGACCTGCTTGATTCGGTATGGATGACTATGCAAACTCTGCAAGGACAGTATATTGCCCCAGCACTCAAAACAAGTTTGGTAGAAGTTCGCCGCAGTTTTCGTGGTCAAACTGAGAAAAGTCGAGAGCAAAAGGCTTGGGATTTGTTGGATTGTCTAAATCAAGATGTTTTGCTGGAACGTGATAATGTTGAATTAAGCCTGAAAGCTAGTGAGTTAGAAGTTGGGGATTGTATTAAGGTTCGCGCGGGTGATTTCATTCCTGTAGATGGGGTGATTATTTCAGGCGCCGGTTTAATCGATTGCTATCATTTAACTAGAAAAGCTACTCCTGTTCATTGTGGTGCAGGTAAAGAAGTTTATGCTTCTTCTATTTTGTTAGAAGGGGAATTGTTTATCGAAGTCAAGCGAACGCTCGATAATACTCGTATTGGACTTGTGGCTAGTATCATGCAAACTGAACCTGTGTATGATACGCAAATAGGACTGCACCAAGCAGAGTTTGTCAAAAATGCAATTTTACCAACTTTGTTATTAGGAGGCACGATTTTTGCCGCAACTGGTAACTTAGGAGCAGCAATTTCTCCATTCCAATTTGACTTTGGTAGCGGTATTCCTATTTCTATCTCTACTACATTGCTTACTGCTTTAACTTACGCCACCGAAAATGGAGTGTACATCCGTAGTGGTCGCGTTTTAGAGGTATTATCACAAATAGATACTTTGGTGATTGATGATTCAGTACTAATGTATTTAGATGCAATTGGTTCTGATGTTACTAAAGTAATCAACGCTTTACAACAGCAGGGTATTTCTATATATATCGTTAGCTACAATTTAAATCAACAAATTGCCCTTGACCCTGACTATATATTGAGAGAAGCTAACCCACAAAAACATTTAAATCTGGTTCGTGGACTTCAACATCAGGGAAGAACTGTAGCAGTACTGCAAGATAAGTATAATTACATACCAGAGTTTAAGATTGGTGATGTTTCTATCTCAATTGCTCGTAATGAGTCTGTTGCAGAAGAAACAGCAGATGTAGTACTACTAGATTCTCAACTGTGGGGATTAATTTATGGAATTGCAATTGCCAAAAAAGCAATGCAGGTAGTTTACGAAAATACTGCAACAATTGTTGTCCCCAACTTGATGATGCAAATAGGTGGGGGTATGGTACTGGGTGTTAATCCCGTTTGGAACGTTATTGTCAACAATAGTTCTGCATTCATCGCTGAGTTTATAAACAGCGCACGTACAGATTTTGCGTCAATTCCGGCGCCTGCATCTTTAAGTCGTTATAAACAGCAGAGAAAACCAAGTGTGCTAAAAATTGCACCTGGTTCTGAAGAATTGGCTTTGCCTGTTACTATAGGTTCAGAGCGATGGCGCCATGCTACTTAACAATTTTGTTGAGATAAGCATCTTGTAAAAATAGGCTTTCTTGTGGGGTGGGCATTCTTGTGGGGTGGGCATCCTTGTGGGGTGGGCATTCTTGTGGGGTGGGCATCCTTGCCCGCCTTATTAATTGGAATGGAACGGGCAAGGATGCCCATTCCACAATGATTAATTTCCACAAGAGTAATTTACACAAGAGTATGTTGTTAAACAAGAACTTCATGTTCAGCTTGGATGTTACAACGCTCCATGCTGTAAACAAAAACTCCTCCTGTATCAATTTTATAAACCCAACCATAGAGATTCATTTCACCCTTATGAAGTTTAGAATGAATTACAGGATAAGTCCGTAAGTTCTCTAACTGGGTTAAAACATTCTCTTCGATTGTGGCATTTAATAGTTCTTCTCCCTCGTAGTCTTGATAATTTTCTTTAATTAATCGACGAGTTGCTTCGGCATGTTTCAACCAGTCGTACACTAAAGGCATATCTTCGGCTAACCTACCCAGTTGCAATAAACCTTTCATGGCGCCACAGTTAGAATGACCGCAGACAATTATTTGTCTTATTCCTAAAACTTGGACTGCATACTCAACCGCTGCTCCTTCACCACCATTCGTTGCACCGTAAGGAGGAATTATGTTACCTGCATTACGAATAATGAAGAGTTCACCTGGTTCGGTTTGAGTCAATAAATTTGGGTCAATTCTAGAGTCTGAGCAGGTGATAAATAATGCTCTGGGATGCTGTTCAGTAGAGAGTTGCTCGAAAAGGTCGCGATGTTGGCTAAAATACTTGGTTTGGAATTCGTGTAGACCAGCTATTAATTTTCGCATAGATTAAACCCTTTTACTATATAAGTTAAGGGCAATCAACATTTTGGTTGTACATTTTTTGATTTTCAAGCCTTGCACAAGATTGCTCGGAAACTTTTAATACTTTACTGGGGTGCGTGGAAAGGTCAAGCATTGCAAATAACATTAGCAACGCTAAAGGCCCAACAACAAGCATGAATGCCAGTTTACGCACATTCAAAAAATCTGGATAGTTAACCATTATATGTCTCACAAAATTAAGTAAAAGGCTGATAACTGAATTAACTAAAAGTTATCAGCCCGGAATGGATATTCAGAATAGAGCAACTGTGTTGGAAAGAGTCTAGCCGATTGTCACTTCACGCGGCGATAAATCGCCAGTGCCATTCTTCGATGATCTAATATCTGCTTTTGCTTCAGCTACTAAATCTTGAAAAGATTCACTCGCTTCAGCTGCGCTCGACTGGACTTTATCGAATGCTTGGAAAACCCATACCAAGCCAGTTTTAGCTGATGATCTTGCTGCCTCGGAAACATTATGACCTGTTGCAGCATCTATGGCGCCAAGTACTGGTGCAGCAACTAAGGCGCCAACACCAATTACAGCAGCAGTCATTGGTTCTAGTCCTAACAATAAAGCTTCTAACTCAAACATATCAATTCAGGCTCCGAATAATAAGGATGTTACAAACCATCATTCGTTTAACTACCGCACTATAGATGACGGCAAACTAATTTTCCCTACCTAAATCTAATGGCTTGTTGATTCAACTTTATCCAAGCTTGTATGGAAAAAAGCCGACAGGCTATAGTGTGTCCCAGGATAGTAGCTAATGCGAAAGACGATTATTAGGTGGAAAGAATCACTACTTGTTTTTGATTCTGTGTTCCTACTCACTAATAATACAAGTATTGCAGATGTTTTGGAGATTAAGAATTGTTAATCAATCGACACAACATTTTTTGCATATATCATCAATAATTATTTATGATGATACAGTTTGTTACATTTTAGTAAACTTTGAAGAAAAATATAGTTATTGTGTTCATAACCTTTGTAGAGACGCGAGGAACATCGCGTCTCTACGTAATTTATTCTGTCTCACGTGTTTTGCGGAAATATCTATTTGATTTGCTGATGGCGCCTATTGTTAGTCGGCATTAAATCAATTACATTATTAAAGCTGCTGAAGTAGTCTATGAGAGCAATGGCTGAACAACCCGTAAATTCAATCCATTCGTACTGGAATAAGTTAGTTGGGTTAGCTTGCTCTAAAGGCATAGAACAAGTAGGTATCGCAAGAAGTAGAGACACTTTTTCATCGCCAAAAGGGTCTTGACCCTCTAGTCTGACGGCAGCGATGTAAGTAGTATTGATGATCATATTATCAACTCTGATAAATGCCATATATTTAAATGTTTGTGGGTAAAAGAACAATAGATGAAAGTCTTGGTTTTTAATTAGAATTTTTGAAGTCTGCCGGAATTACAAATTATGTGAAAATTGCATATACTGCTTTAGGTACAGATTCATAGCAATTTTTGGACAAAAAATACCAGCAGCTACAGTAATTCTAGTGACACCTCCTCACAAGTTACGCTATTATAAGCTGCTGGAATTGCAATATTGAAGTAATTGAGTTTAATTCTTCATAACTATTGATTAGTAAAAGCTAATGAATCCAGAAACCGGGTTTTTAAAGAAACCCGGTTTCTCTAATTTTCTTTTCTTGCTTCAGTACCAGTCCACTTTTGCCAACGCTCAATAGCTCGTTCGACGTTTTCAGGATTTCTATCTCCGCTGAAACAAATCCTTCCCATCCGCTCGCAGGACATTAGTACCTCAGCGTTTCCTAAGAAAGGCGCCAAAACAAAGTTCTCAGCCTTAGTATACAAACTCATTAAATAAGAGACAATACCTTCGATTCCCTCAATTGCAATAGGTTTTTCTGGCTTTAGCATAGGTTTACGAGAGTAAACCCCTATATACATGTTATCTAAAATCCACTCGAATCTTAAAGGCATTCGGTGACGAGTGCAAAAATCTTGAATTTGACCTTCACGAGCAATTACAGCAACAACATGAGCTTCATCAACCAAATAATCATGATTCCAAGGTGAAGAAACCGTGGCAATTGCTAAAGACGCATTTGAAGGCAATAATTTATTGACAAATTTACCATCTGCTGTGTCGCCACAATAAACTAAATGACGCTCAAGCATCCACTCGTCGCCAACATTTACTTCGGGTGAAGCTTTATATCTAGAGCGTTTCTCTTCAAAACTTGGTTTCGTCCTATGGAGTTTAACAGATTGTTTCGCCTCAATTTCGGCAGTAGTACTTTGAAGTGCCATTAGTTGTTGCTCCTTATATTTAGCTCTTGCCTCTGCTGCTAGCTTTTCGTGTTTTTCCTGTTCTAGACGCTTTGAATTGCGCCTAGCTTCTTCAGCCTTTTCTTCAGCCTGTTCTGCAATTTCTCGCTCTTTAGTTCCTGCTCTCGCTATTTTGAGTAAATTTGAATGACTTTTTGCAACAGGCGTTTTCTTAATAACTTCTTTAACTTCTGGGTCTATATTTTTGGCAATTTGTTTACCTAATTGGTAAGTTCGCTTATTGTAACCAGTTTCTTGAGCAAGTTGCTGTGTTGTCTTACTTGGGGGTGAAATCAATTCATCCCCTTTTTTCGTATACTGGTTATCTCCAGATTGCGCGCGTAAACCAATACGCTCTAAAATTTTATCTCGCTCCAACCAAAGTTCAGCCCGCTCTAAAGCCTCTAGTTCGTTGCGAATTAAATTTTCGTCGATTTCTGCCAACCGTGCGTGGTCAGTATCAACACAGGTAACAACATGACACTCTATTTCGTCTAACCCCAATAACTTACAGGCAGTAAGTCGGTGGAGTCCTGCGACAAGATTAAGGTTTTGGTCGATAGTAATAGGATTTAAGAGTCCATTCGCTTTAATTGACTGCATCAACTCTGCAACTTTCTGGTCATTCAGAGGACGCCTGTTGGAATGGATACTAACCCGGTCGATGGCAACAAGGGACATAAAAATTACCAAATAATCAACTAGCGCTACAGAGACAAAAAATCCAGAAGCTTGATATTCTTTGGATTTTGTTAAATATTGGACTGTTACATCCGAGACTCACCTTAAATTCAGTACTATATATGAAATGACTTTTAAAATCAAATCTTTGCCTTATTTTAAGCCGAATCGCTGATTATAGCCGAGTTTTATGCACATGCATCTATCTTGGGGACGAAATATCAATCCCCAAGTGTTAATTTACACTGCTTTCGCTCTCAGGTCAAACAGCTAAAAGTAAGTAAAGTTGGTTTTTTAAGCGAGAGTTGCTGAGAAAGTGCTTATAAAGAAAAAATAATTAATTAATTACAAACACTTTTAATCATCAAGTCTATATGTATAACCCATAGTAAAGATAATTTTTGCTTAATGCCTCTATCAGTAGAAAGATAGATGTCAAAATATCAACGAATGTAAATATAAGTTAAGATATCTCACAATATAATAAATTTAAATACTTAAGAAACCGGGATTCTAGTAGCAAAAAGTTAAGCTAGTACTACTACCGAGGCAGAAATTTATGCCAGTCTTACCGGAATATGAAACTCAGATACTAAAGCAATCGCCAATACGAGACTACGAAATTATTCACGTTACTTCAGAGCGGTTTCGCATCCGCATACCTAGACTAGCCTTTGACCCAGAGTACGCTAGCAAGTTAACTTGGTTAGTTGAATATGAAGATTTTGTACTTAGTGTCCGTATTAGCTTGCCCAGTAGCTCGCTCATCGTCAATTATGACCCAGATGTACCAGTTACAACCGTTCAGTCAAGCTTGTTAAAGTGTATTGAAAAGGCTAGCGTTGCGGAAGTTCCTGCAGGTATTGTGCCTATTAAAACCGAATCTAGACCAGAAATTGACTGGATAGAACGATTAGGATTACCCATTCTGAGTTTGAGCTTGGCTGTCCTATCAACTCAGGTCATGCCCATACCAGCTGTTGCACTCGGCGCCTTAGTTACAACTGCCGCAATTCCCTTCGTAAGTCGAATCATAGAAATAGTAATCAAAGAACGGCGCCTCGATTCTGATATTCTCGATGCTATTTGGCTAGGTTTATATACATTAAAAGGAGATTTTGTCGGTCCATCGCTGATGCTAAGTTTAATGTATACAGGAGATGCACTTCGAGATGCCACTGCGCGCGCATCAGAACGACAGGTATTTGATTTGCTAAGTAGCATGGATAAATTTGCTCGCTTAGAACGCGACGGAGTTGAGGTATTAGTTCCACTTAAGGAAGTACAAAAGGGAGACCGCGTTGTAGTTTATCCAGGTGAAATAATTCCGGTGAGTGGCAGGGTACTGCGAGGAACTGCACTAATTGACGAACATAAATTAACAGGAGAATCTACTTTAGTATCTCGCTCAGAAGGGCAGGTAGTTCATGCGTCTACATTAGTTTTAGAAGGTAAAATCAGCGTTTTAACAAAACGACTTGGTTCAAATACGCGCGTTGGATTAACAGTACAACTTTTACAGTCCGCTCCAGTTCACGATACTCGTGTTGAAGACTATGCCGCAAAAGTTGCAGATGCCACAATTGTTCCTAGCATGTTGTTAAGCGGCGCCATTTTTGCTTTGACTCAAGATGTTTCTCGGTCGCTGGCGCCACTGCACCTTGATTTTAGTCATAACATCCGTATTGCCGTACCCTCTACCATCATTGCTGCTCTCACCTTTGCTGCACGGCACGGAGTTTATATTCGTAGCGGTCGTGCTTTAGAAATGTTAGCGCGAATAGATACAGTAGTATTTGATAAAACAGGAACACTTACCCAAGGCAACGCCGAAGTTGTTGAGATTTTAACGGCAAGTTCAACTATTTCATCTATTGAAGTATTAGAAGTTGCAGCCTCAGCAGAACAAGGTAACACTCATCCTGTCGCAGGCGCCATTCTCCGTTATGCTCAAACACAAAATATTCAAACTCAACCTTGTTCAGCATGGGATTATCGTATTGGCTTTGGTGTAGTAGCCGAAATTGGCGGTGAAAAGATTTTAGCGGGTAGTCATCGTTTAATTTCTCAAGAAGGTATTGATTTAAATCCCATCTATAAATATCATCCACAATTACAAACAGGAAGTCACTCAACAGTTTATGTTGCCAAAGGCGGCGAATTACTTGGCGTAATTTTATATACAGACCCAGCCCGTGCAGAAAGTGCCGAAGTAATTTCCACTTTAGAAAAGCTTGGAAAAGAGACCCATATGTTAACGGGTGATAGTAAACGGGTTGCGAATCATGTTGCAAAACAGTTAGGTATTAAAAATAACCATGTTTATGCAGAATCCTTCCCTGACCAAAAAGTTGAAGTCATTCGACAGCTTCAAAGTAAAGGTAGCACCGTTGCTTTTATTGGTGAAGGAATAAATGATGCTGCTGCCTTAGCTCATGCTGACGTTTCTATTTCTTTTGCAAGTGGTATTGATATTGCTAGAGAAACCGCCGATGTAGTGTTATTAGAAGATGACCTACGTGGTATAGCTGATGCTATCGCCATTGCCAAACAAGCAATGGATATTGTCTATCAAAATACAGCCCTCATTGCCATTCCCAACATTGGTGTAGTGTTAGCAGGAGTCTTATTTGCCTTCGACCCAGTATTAGGCGTTATCATCAGTAACGGTTCAGCTTTGGTTGCTGAGTTAAATAGTTTCCGACCTCTGTTTGAAAGTGGTTTTCCGACTTATAATCAAGAACCCGTCAAATCTTCATCGGCGCCTCAACCTTCTTCTCTATCTAAAGGAATAGAAGCTTTAACACCTAGTGGTTCATGTCATTAATTCTGGGGTGTTGTAAGGTGGGCAGTGCCCACCCTACGATTGGCGCTAACTAAGCAAAACTTGTGACACGAACCAATAGTCCAGTTTAATTGTTGTTTAACCAACCCATCAAAATCAATACCGTAAAACACCTCATTCATTTCAATCCACTATAATTACATCTCCTAATCATTCTTTGGTTATATTTATAGGTTAAGTTTTGTTAACCATATTGATCTTGTAGGTTAAAAATAGTCTTATACTTAAGTACATAGTTCAAATAGTAAAGAAATTCTTAAGTCTCACGCCCACAGGGTATTTAGTGAAGTTTAAGCTTTATTGCATATTTTCCAAATTTAGAAAATGTGCGTTGTACTATAGTTATTAAATTGCAAATGCTGGTTCAGGTTCAGAGGAAATTAGTATGCCTCGATGTCCTGTTTGCCGAACGAAATATGTTGTAGGTAAAGTTGATAATTGTTCACTTTGTGGTTGGAATCTTCAGCCATACTCCCTAGTTGTAGGGTTAGTACCAGAAGTTATGCTCAAAGAACAAACTCGGTTGGAATGGGCACAAGCACTATGGGCAAGTGTTAAATTTTATCGAGAACAAATACAGCAGTTTCAACTCAAACTCAAAGACACAGAGCAAACAACAGTCCAACTTCGTTCTGAGTTAGAGCAAGTAAAACAAACGCGCGATCAATTTCAGACAAACCTGCTTTATCAGTCAGAGCGAGTAAACCAAGAGTTGATTCACTTGCGTTCAGAACTTGAAAAAGTCAAAGAAGCGCAGAACCACTTGGAAGCTGAAGTTCCAATAGAAACAGTTTTATTAGTTGAGTCTCAACAGGAGGAGAAAGAAGAGAAAATAGTTGACATTCAACCTGAAGTTATACCAGCTTTAACAATCAATAAACAAACACTAACTATTTATATAGTAAATGTTGATGCTTGGGGAAACCAAATAGATTGTTATCAAAATAAAGTCTCTTATTTCCAAGAAAAGCTGGAAAATTTAGATTTAGATTTAGAACTTGTTGAGTTGCCTTCAGGTGAATTTTGGATGGGTTCTCAAACGACAGAGCAAGGACGAGAAATTCATGAAGAACCTCAGCATCTCGTCAAAATCGAACCTTTTTATATGAGCAGATTTCCTATTACCCAGTCACAATGGCGAGTAATTGCTAATTTGCCTACTATTAATCGTTCGCTTAATCCTGACCCATCTAATATTAAAGGTGACAATCAACCTGTAGAACAAGTGTCTTGGTATGATGCGGTTGAATTTTGTGAAAGACTGGCTCATGCCACAAAAAGAAATTACAGACTGCCTAGCGAAGCTGAATGGGAATATGCTTGCCGTGCTGGTACTTCAACTCCCTTTCACTTTGGCGAAACTATTACATCCAAGCTTGCAAATTATGATGGTAACTATATATATAACTTGGAGGCGCCGGGTGAATATTGTCAACGAGCAGTAGCTGTAGATAATTACAAAATTGCAAATGCATTTGGACTTGTTGATATGCATGGCAATGTGTGGGAGTGGTGCTATGACCCTTGGCACGACAACTATCATGGAGCGACCTGTGATGGTAGTGTTTGGTCTGAAGGAGGAAGTCAAAATCGTCGTCTCTTGCGAGGTGGCGCCTGGTATTGCTTACCTTCTTTATGTCGTTCAGCACAACGACACTGGGATGAAGCAAACCACGGAGGAAGCGGTATTAGTTTTCGAGTAGTGTTCTCAGTATGAATATGTGAGACAAGATATGTCAAAACACGTCAAACAATTTCACCAAATGGTAATGCAGAATCCCCCTCTGCTAAAAAGGCTAAAAAGTGCATCCGACCGAGACAGTTTTGTAAAGTTAATTGTACAATTAGGCGGGGAATATGGTTATAGCTTCACCTCAAAAGAAGTCGAAGTTTATATTAAAGAAAACTTATTGACCTTAATTAGGCAATTTGCTTGAAAAAAACGACGTTACAGTCATTTCTGCATTAATCAGGACTTGATTTCAATATAAATACATATAACTTCAAGTGATTTACTTTTCTAAAGTTTTTTGATTACTGTTAAGAATTTACTGTAGAATGAATATAATCGCAGCAGAAGCATTAAACTAATAGCAACTCTGTATTGCAGATACTTTCCTCATTGATTACTAACCTAAATATTTTTAGTAAACGCTACTTATCAGATTTTGATACGTAGTGATTTAGAGGAAAGCATTAGGATTTCAAATTGCAATCTTCAAAATTTCCAATTGAAATTTACACAAGCATTTGCTCTATATAGGGGCTAGCAAACAGTTGTTTATTACTATTCAACGCATGTTTCTATTGCTGTGCAATTTTCTCAAAATGCAAACTACTCACGCCAAGCGGATTAATAGCCATATGTCACTTCAAACCACTGCTCAAAGGCTCGAAAGATCAGTTATTGAGACATACTCCAGTCACGTTGAAACTGTATATTACGAAGTAGTTCATTGGATTCCTGGACGGTTTCGCGTTCGCATTCCTCAATTGGCATGGGACGAAGAATATGCAAACCAATTGAAATATGTTTTAGATAAACAAAACTTTGTCACTGAATCGCAAATTAACCCGCAAGCTAGTTCATTAACTGTTAATTACAATCATGAGTGTACCGCTGTAGCAATTGCAACCATTCAAGAAAAATTATTTGATTCTATTCAACAAGCATCTATCGCAGAAGTTCCTATAGGATGGGCGCCTACAGTTCATAGCGCAGAGGGTCACGAAAAAGCCAACAACGAAGTAGATTTTGTTGAGCGTTTAGGTTACCCTATGGCAGGTTTAGCACTTTCGCTTGGAGTTATGGCTGGGGCGCCTATTCCTCCATTTTTAGTTGGTGCGGTTATATTTGTTGGTGCGATACCAGTATTTAAACGAGCATGGGAAGCTATTCAGCAAGAGCGTCAGTTAACAATTGACTTCTTAGATGGTTTAGCAATTGCATTACACACAGCTACAGGGCACTTCTTTGCACCATCATTTATGTTGGGTTTAGTAGAAGGTGGCGAAGCGATTCGTGATATGACGGCACGAGGCAGTGAGCGAGCATCTTTAGACTTATTAGATTGCCTAAGCAAAACTGCATTTGTACTGCGTGATGGACAAGTAGTAGAAATTCCCACCCAAGATGTAGTCGTTGGTGACCATGTAATTGTTTATCCTGGTGACCAAATTCCTGTCGATGGTTTAATAACAGAAGGTACAGGTATTCTTGACCAATGCAAACTTACTGGTGAATCAGTTCCTGTAACGCGCACCATAGGTGAAGAAGTATTTGCATCTACATTACTTGTAGATGGTACGTTAACCATTTTGGCTGAACGAGTTGGTAACAATACACGTGCTGGTGTAATTGTCAACTTAATGCAAGCGGCGCCTGTACATGATACTCGTGTAGAAAACTATGCAGCAGCAGTAGCAAACCAAATGGTAATTCCAACCTTACTAATTGGTACAGGTGTAGGATTAGCCAGTGGCAACTTAGCACGAGCAATTGCACTTTTAACCTTAGACTTTGGTACAGGTATCCGGGTATCAGTTCCAACAACAATTCTATCAGTACTAACTTATGCAGCACGTAACGGTGTATTGATACGAAGTGGTCGCGCGATTGAAATCTTAGCGAAGATAGACACCGTTGTATGCGATAAGACAGGTACATTAACAATAGGTCACGCAGGTGTTAATGATATTGATGTCATGTCAAGCTTTAGCAAAGAAGAAGTTCTATGCTACGCCGCTAGTGCAGAGAAAGGTTTAACACACCCAATAGCTGAAGCCATTGTTCACCACGCTAAAGATACGGGAGTTGCGCTTAAGGAATGCGAAGAGTGGGAATATAAAGTTGGTTTAGGCGCCGTTGCCAAAATTGACGGTATAAATATTCTTGTCGGTAGTCCGCGCTTTATGAAGCAGGAAAATGTTGATTTAGAAGCTTATGACCTTCGTTATCCTGATGCAAAAGCAGGTGGACAATCGCTAGTTTATGTAGCAGGTGACGGTGAACTACTTGGTGTAATTCGTTACAGTGATCCACCACGTCCAGAAAGTAAAGAAGTTATTCAAGAACTCAAAGAAATGGGCATAACCGTTCACATGCTTACAGGTGACGTTAAACGGGTTGCTGATTCCATTGCAAATAATCTTGGTATTCATCCTAACAACGTAACAGCAGAAGCTTTCCCAGAAAAGAAAGTAGAAGTCGTCAAAGCAGTGCATGACAGTGGTAAGACAGTAGCATTCTGTGGAGACGGTATTAATGACTCTGCTGCATTAGCTTATGCTGATGTCTCCATATCCTTTGCAGGTGCTACCGACATTGCGAGAGAAACAGCTGATGTTGTGTTAATGGAAGACGACTTACGCGGTTTAATCATGGCAGTTAAATGCGCGCGGCAAGCAATGGATATTATTTGGCAGAACACAGCAATTGTAGCTGCTCCAAACTTAGGCGCCTTGCTATGTGGTATCTTCTTTGCCCTCGACCCAATTTTGGCAGTCGTCATCAACAACGGAACTGCAATTTTAGCAGAACTAAATGGTTTACGTCCACTTATGGGACCTGGCGAAGTTGCACCTTTACAACATCGCCTAAACCCAGCAGAACTAATCGAAGAAGAACGGCGCCTGCATGAAGCCACCCCCCAAAACACAGAACCAGCCCGTAATAAGCACTTCAGTGCTTCCATTCCATTAGACCAGCAAGAACACACTCACACCCACACCGAACCAACCCATATTACACTCGAACCACAACAGTTTGAAACAGAAGTAGTAATACTTTCCAACAGTCACTCAACCAATGCTAATTCCGCCAACGCTATTTTATCTGAGTTGGACAACATGAACCTTGAAGTAAAAAACCTCTTTAACAAAGGTGTGAAACTAAAACAACACTCCTTAGCAAAACGCTTAGGATTACCAAGCCAAACATTAGCAAGTAATCGCACCAGAGAAGATTTCGTTAATTGGAGCATGACCCAAGACCCTGAAGGAATAGCATGGGCTTATGAGCCAAATACAAAATGCTTCTACACAGTTGAATCTACTAATGGGCAAAAACCAGTTGCTGCAAGCATGGTCTAAGGAATGTGGAGCGGGCATCCTTGCCCGCCTATCTTAAACATCAAACAAAATTAAGGCGCCTTGAACGCCCATTCCACAACCCGAATAAATTTATTTTGTGAGACTTGTATGTTTCGTAAAATTTTAGTAGCACTCCATCGCTCCGATAAGATGAGCGAGCATGTATTTAGAGAAGCGCTCTCGCTCGCGCTAGCCACCAAAGCATCTTTAAAACTACTGCATGTTCTATCAGTAGATGAAAATGACAGTCCGAGTATCTTAAGCTTAATAAACACCCCAGAAAACAAAAAACATTGGGAGGAATTTGAAAAACCAGGTCTAGACTTACTAAAGTCTCTAACTCAAGAAGCAAACGCAGCTTCTGTAGCGACAGAATATTACCAAACTTTAGGTAGACCAGGACATATTATCTGTGAAACCGCGCGAACATGGGAAGCTGGACTAATTGTCATTGGACGACGCGGACTTTCAGGAATGAGCGAACTAATTTTGGGTAGTGTAAGTAACTATGTCACCCATTACGCTCCATGCTCAGTAATGATAGTGCAAGGGCCAGAAAACTTTAGCGCTTCTAATATTCGAGTTCAGCAAGTCGCTACTGTTAGGTAGCATATCTATTTTTTTAATTATTCCCAACAAATACCCTTTAGCATTCCAATCAGAATGTAACATCTTGCTGCTGCAATCAAGATGTTTACATTCAATTATATCAGGATTTATGCAAAGAAACCGGGTTTCTACGCATAATCATTGTTGTCATTACAAGGTATCTAAAGAAACCCGGTTTCTAATAGCTTAAATTAAGGCAAAGCAATGTCTACTACAAAGTTAAATAAACTAGCATTAAGGAAAAAATCCGCTAAACCAGCTTCCATGTCGCGTAAAGATGCTTTTCTATTACGGATGCTGGTATTTGTTCCTCTATGCTTAATTTTACACCACTTAAATGTCAGTCCTAAGATTGTATTCTTAACGGCTGGGTTAGCAATAATTCCTTTAGCTGCGTGGACAGCCAACTTTACAGAAGCGATAGCTAGTCAAATTGGGCCTGCTCTGGGTGGTTTATTGAATGCCACTTTCGGTAATGCTACTGAAATGATTGTTTCAGTTGTTGCGCTCAATGCTGGCTTAATAGATGTGGTGAAAGCAAGCTTAATGGGTTCGATGATTGCCAATTTACTTTTAGGTTTAGGTTTTGCTCTGTTTTTGGGTGGAATCCGTAGTCGCTCTTCATCTACACGTGTTAACCACGAGCATTTAAGCACTGTTGCCCGCGTTAATGCTTCTCTACTGAACTTAGTAGTTGTGTTTTTACTGGCGCCGACTGCTATAGAAGTTACATCAATGGCGCTACATATCAAAACCACGAATGAGTTTTCATACATTGCCTCTGGATTACTGTTTGCATCTTACTTATTAATGTTGCTGTTCTCAATGAAAACTCATAGTCATCTCTATGGACTTGATGAGGACGCAGAACCAGAAAGCTATGGAAGTGAAGCGAGAGGTGAAAAGTATAACTTAAAACTGCATATTGGATTACTGCTAGCAACAACAATTGTTTTGGTGTTTGTTTCAGAAGTACTGGTAGATAGCTTAGGAGAAGCAATTGCTACTACTGGTATGACAAGTTTGTTTACTGGTGTAATTCTACTTCCTATCTTTGGCGCCGCCGTCGAAATCATTACCTGTGGAATTTGCGGTACAAAAAATAAAGTGAACTTAGCCTCGTCTGTAGCAATAGGTTCTAGTTTACAAATAGCAATGTTTGTAACTCCAATTTTGGTTTTTGCTGGTTTAGCGCTAGGAAAACCAATGAATCTTGATTTCGATAACTTTACAGTCTTAGGAATGGGCATTGCCGTTCTGATGACCAACTCAGTCAGACCGAACAGTCGCTCTAACTGGTTAGAAGGAATACTTCTACTAATGACTTATTTCATGCTAGCTACAGCATTCTTTTTACACCCTGACATGGCAGGATAAGCTGTAGAGACGTTACATGTAACGTCTCTACAATGTACAGGTATTCTAAAAAAAATAACAATCACCAAACTACAATAATGGCAACTAAAATAGTTGAACTAGGAAGCATCGGCGGCTTGCCAGAGTTTAGAGTTGTGATGAATGATGGTAACATTTTACCAATGCCAGTAGTTGAAACCAGAAAAACAACTTTAATAGCTTCTGTCGTTATAGAGCGCACAGAGAATATCAACGAAGAAGTATTAAAAGCTTTTATACAATCTCTTATGATGGCTGGCGCCTCTGTGCTATTAGCTGGATGCTTACCAGGAGGTGTAATAGCAATGCCGCTTTTTCTACGAACATTTGGCGCCTATGCAGCTTCAAAGGGTGTAGAATTGACTGTGGGTCAAATTAAGCTAAATACTGAAACCGTCTATGGTGAATGGGAATGCATTAAATTTACCTGAACACTGAGAGAACAAATTTAGGAACCAATTAACTTAAATGCTCTCTTACTCTTCCCTCTGTATCTCTGTGGTAAATATATATACATAAATTTACAACATAGAACTGCAAAATCAATCTTCTAATTAAGCAGGGAAAATTTATGTTTATTTATATTTACATTACACTATCGAGTTACCATTCATTGTAATATCTAATAATGCCAATTATAAATGTTTGTAGCACTTATTTATAGTGCTGAGAGCATTGAGGTATTTTGTACTAGAAAGAAGTAAAGACAGAGAAAAAGCAAGTCTTCAAGCTTAAAGGTGTTGCCAATCTTTTACCCACCCAAATTAAATAGCACAGGCGCCTCGGCCTAGCACAGGCAGGATGCCTATGCCACGTGTAAATATCTTCTTTCTAATTTCAACTTCTTTATTTAATTAGACGAGAATATTTTATGACTTCTACTGCTTCAGACTCTGGGTTTGCTCAACCGACCGAAACGTCTGCTTGGCATACCTTAGAAGTTGTTAAGGCTCTTAAGCGGTTGGGAAGCGACCGCACATTTGGTTTAACGACATCAAAAGTTGGAGAATATTTCAAGCGCTATGGCTCAAATGAACTGGTAGAAAGCGGAACACGTACTCCCGCAGAAATTCTTTGGGACCAGTTCAAAAACATCATGTTATTGATGTTGATTGCTGTAGCAATTATTTCTGCTGTTTTGGATATACGCGAGGCAGTCACTCTAGGCAAGTTTGTATTTCCTAAAGATGCTGTCGCTATTTTTGTAGTAGTGATTTTGAACGGGGTGTTAGGTTACATCCAAGAAAGCGGCGCCGAAAAAGCTCTAGCTGCTTTAAAAAATCTGGCATCATCTAAGGTACGAGTAATTCGCGACGGAAAAACACTAGAAGTCGAATCGAAAGAACTTGTGCCAGGGGATGTGATGTTACTTGAAGCAGGTGTAAAAGTTCCTGCTGACGGACGGTTATTAGAAGCTGCTAATTTGCAAGTTCGAGAATCTGCTTTAACGGGAGAAGCACACGCGGTTAACAAACAAGCCGAAGTACAGCTACCTGAAGATGCACCTCTAGGTGACCGAATTAATCTTGTGTTTTCTGGAACAGAAGTAGTGCAGGGACGAGCAACTGTTTTGGTAACAAGCACGGGAATGCAAACCGAATTGGGAAAAATTGCTAGTGCTTTGCAGTCAGTAGAGTCTGAACCTACACCACTGCAAAAACGCATGAACCAACTAGGTAATGTTTTGGTGACAGGCGCCTTAATATTAGTAGTGTTGGTAATTGCGGGTGGTACTCTATATAATCCCAGTTTGTTTGAAGAACTGGTAAAAGTGTCTCTAAGTATGGCAGTGGCAGTAGTACCAGAAGGTTTACCTGCTGTTATTACAGTAACGCTTGCACTAGGAACGCAACGCATGGTGAAGCGGAACGCGCTTATCCGTAAATTACCAGCAGTGGAAACTCTTGGTTCAGTAACTACCATTTGTTCCGATAAAACCGGAACTTTAACCCAAAACAAAATGGTAGTGCAAAATGTTTGTACCAATAGCAATACCGCGCGTGTTACAGGGGAAGGATATACACCCAATGGTGAATTTCAATGGCAAGATAAAAGACACCTTTCTAATGCACATCCAGAACTTCAAGCATTGTTACTAGCTTGTGTACTATGTAATGATGCCATTTTACAGAAGGAAAATGGTGATTGGTCAATTTTAGGAGACCCTACAGAAGGCGCCTTATTATCAGTAGCAGGTAAAGGAGGTTTCCGTAAAGACGAACAAGATAATAGATTTGCTCGTGTAGCAGAATTTCCATTTTCTTCAGAACGCAAACGCATGAGTGTAATGGTAGAAGCAGAAGGTTCCGGTGCCGGAATAAGTGCTTTTCATCTACATGCAACAAACTATTTAATGTTTACCAAAGGTTCACCTGAATTAACCTTAGAGCGATGCACCCACATTCAAGTTGGTCATGAAATAGAACCTTTAACTTCACAACAGCGTTCGCAAATTTTGGAACAAAACAACCAAATGGCAGGACGAGGATTAAGAGTTTTAGGCTTTGCCAACAAACTATTAAAAGAACTACCACCATCCGGTTCTGAAGAAACTTCTGAAAATGGCTTAACTTGGTTGGGGTTAGTAGGAATGCTCGATGCACCTCGTCCCGAAGTACGGGATGCTGTCGCGCGGTGTCGAAGTGCGGGTATTCGTCCAGTAATGATTACAGGTGACCACCAATTAACAGCGAAAGCAGTCGCTGAAGACTTGGGTATTGCTAGACCAGAGGACGAAGTTCTTACAGGTCGCGAGTTAGAGAAATTCGACATGGCTCAACTTGAACAACATGTAGACCGAGTAAGTGTATACGCGCGTGTTTCACCAGAACACAAGCTCAAAATAGTCCAAGCACTCCAACATCGGGGTCATGTAGTAGCAATGACAGGAGATGGAGTCAACGACGCACCTGCACTAAAGCAAGCGGATATCGGTGTTGCAATGGGAATAACAGGAACCGATGTCAGCAAAGAAGCCAGTGACATGGTACTGTTAGATGACAACTTTTCAACTATTGTTGCAGCTACAGAAGAAGGACGTGTTGTTTATATCAACATTCGTCGCTTTATTCGGTATATTCTTGGAAGTAATATTGGAGAAGTACTAACCATTGCAGCGGCGCCGTTGATGGGATTAGGAGGTGTACCATTATCACCACTGCAAATTCTTTGGATGAACTTAGTAACAGATGGGGTCCCAGCATTAGCTCTAGCAGTTGAACCTGGTAGACCAATAGTAATGCAACAACCGCCTAAAAATCCGAAAGAAAGCATTTTTGCACGGGGGTTGGGAACATACATGATTCGGATTGGAATCGTGTTAGCAGTAGTGACAATTGCGATGATGTCTTGGGCTTATGGTTACACCAGGTCATACACAGAAGGTGGACTCGACCCAGACCGATGGAAAACAATGGTATTTACGACCTTGTGTTTAGCACAAATGGGACATGCACTAGCCATTCGTTCAAACACTCGCTTGCTTATAGAAATTAACCCCTTCTCCAACCCATATATCCTGCTTTCAGTAGTATTTACTTCAATACTGCAACTGCTCTTAATTTACGTTGAACCATTACGGAACTTCTTCAGCACCCATTATCTAACATTCACAGAGTTAATGATATGTGTTGGCTTCAGCGCCATCATCTTTGTATGGATTGAAGCAGAAAAACTATTCACCCGTTGGTTCCTAAAAGCCCGCAAATAAGAGACTTCCAAAAATTTAATTCTCCATGTTGTGGAATGGGCATCCTTGCCCGTTCTTTATCTAGGGCGGGCAAGGATGCCCACCCCACAAGAAATTTTTGGGTATTTTTTTTATTTGGAAGTCCTTAGAACAAAAAAGAAACCCAATCTTAGCCCCCCTTAGTAAGGGGGGTTGGGGGGATTAAATTATAGAAGAAACAATTATGGAACTTAAAAATCAACCTATTGCAATTCAAATTTCTACTCAACCACTCCGCTATGACCCAGAAGCAATAGCTCAGAAATTTGAATCAAACAAAATACAAGTAATAAAACGGTGGCTAGAAATATTGCTTCCTATAATTAGCTTCGCCGCTCAATGGTGGTGGTATAGAATAATACGATTAAAACCCCAAATAAAACACCACCATCTAGCAATAAAACTACGACAACACCTAACAAACCTTGGAACCGCTTACATCAAAGTAGGTCAAGCATTATCTACCCGTCCCGACTTACTACCAACAGCTTACCTTGATGAACTCGCCAAACTTCAAGACGAACTACCAGCATTTCCTACCAAAATTGCACATCAATTTATCTTAGAAGAATTAGGCGCCACACCAGACCAAATATACGCAGAATTAACTTTAGAACCAGTAGCAGCAGCATCTTTAGGACAAGTATATAAAGGCAAACTAAAAACCGGAGAGACAGTAGCTGTAAAAGTACAGCGTCCCGACCTAGCAGAAAAAATTGCTTTAGACATGTATATCCTGCGAGGGTTAACTCTCTGGATAGAAAAACGTTTTAGCAAAATTCGTAGTAACCTAGTTGCTATATTAGATGAATTCGGCGCCCGTTTATATGAAGAAATGGACTATATCCAAGAAGGTAACAACGCCGAAAAATTTGCCAGTCTTTATAGTAATATTACTGATGTATACGTGCCAAAAATTTACTGGCAATATACCAACCGTCGCGTATTAACAATGGAGTGGATACAGGGAACAAAATTAACTAATTTATCAGAAATTCAAACTCAAGGCATCGACGCGCGTCATTTAGTTGAAGTAGGTATTCAGTGTACACTACGGCAGCTATTAGAACACGGCTTTTTCCACGCTGACCCCCACCCAGGTAACTTACTGGCAATGGAAAACGGCAAACTAGCTTATCTAGACTTCGGCATGATGAGCTACATAGAACCATATCAACGATATGCTTTAATAAATGCCCTAGTTCATATAGTTAATCGAGACTTTACAGCTTTAGTCCAAGATTATGTAGACTTAGATTTTTTACCACCCGATGTAGATGTAACTCCTGTTCGTGGCGCCTTGACAAAATTATTTAACGATGCATTAATCTCCAATGTAGCCGAGTTAAATTTTCAAGTTATTATCCAAAAGCTTTCCGAACTAATGTACGAACACTCCTTCCAAGTACCAGCATACTACGCCCTCATCATCCGCGCGCTGGTAGCATTAGAAGGAATCGCCATGAAAATAGACCCCGACTTCAAAATATTAGTATCAGCATACCCCTACATCGCCAAACGTTTATTAACCGACCCGGCGCCAGAACTAAGAACATCTCTAAATAACTTACTATTCAAAGACGGTAGTTTTCGTTGGAACCGTTTAGAAAGACTTTTAAGTAACGCTCGTAATCATAACGACTATAACCTGAACTCAGCCTTAGACCAAGGAATAGAATTATTATTCTCAGACAGAGGAGAATATATTCGTACCCGTTTAGCTTCGGAACTAATCCAAATTTTCGACACCTTGGGCGAAACAGTATTATACAGAGCAAACGTACTCTTACAAATGCAAATAGATTCTCCTTATTCCAACCCAGTCACAGGTATAGACCCCCAAACACTAAGCTACATCAAAAACATCTGGAAATTACTGCAAGACTCCCCAGGATTTAACTTTATAAAACTAACGCAAGCAATAACCAAAATCCTCGTCAAACCACAAACTCATCAACTAGGTCATTATCTTGCCAACACAGTACTCCAACGAACCCTCCACCGACTCTTCAACAAACCATCTTAATTGTCATGCTGAGGTACGAAGCATCTTAATATGTCATGCTGAGGTACGAAGCATCTTAATATGTCATGCTGAGGTACGAAGCATCTTAATTGTCATGCTGAGGTACGAAGCATCTAAAGTTATGAGTCGCGAACGAAGGGCGCAGTTTTCCTTTATGGTAGCATCTTTCAAGAATTTAACCTGCTTTAAAAGTCAAGTTGTAACCAGTTTTAACATCAAAAATCGGCGCTCCTTGATTGCCCTTGACATAATTAACCGCTTGTCCTAAAACAAAAATTGTTACAAACTGTGACAATTAAAGTCCAACAACTTTGGTACGATTAGCTCTAGATGAATAAACTATATATTAAACAAAATTAATTCAAAAACAAATCTAACATTTATATTAGGGTAACTTATGGCTTGTTTAATCGTGTCGTTAACAGAGATAATTGCCGGATATGTTGCCAAATGGGTGATTGAAGTACTAGTTGAGGCATTTGTCACCTTCTTTGTAGAATTCGTAGCTGCTATAATTACCGAGTGGATTATGGAAGTAATATCAGAACTATTCGCGCAGCTAATAGCTTTAATCAGAAATACACTTATCCCAACCCCAGCGTAATGTACTCTGTAACTATCAATTTAATTTTATAAAAGCCTTATATAATTATGGATTATCAAATAGTTCATGCAATCGAAGGTCGAATTCGTATAGTGATTCCCTTATTAGCAGAAGAAACAAACTATAACAGCAAACTTCAAAGCTTAGTCGAATCACTAAATTTTGTCACAGACGTTCGCATTAACCCTCAAGCCGAATCTATAATCGTCACCTACAAATACAAAAAAATTTCATGTGCAGCAATGTTAGCGCAACTCGAACAAGCAATTGTACAAGTTGCTCCACCCATTGAACCACCCCCTACACCAAAAAAGGCGCCGTCCCCACCTACAGTAGAAAAAACTCCACAAACTCACCAATCACACGAAGTTGAACAAACGTTTATTTACGTCGGCGAACCAGTAAATCTAGAAGAAGACCCGTGGGAAGACAAAACCACAACTCAGCAAGTAAGCTAACAATACCCAATTTTTATACTTTAGAGTAAGCCAAAAAAAGAATGCTCCTGTGTTGTCATGCTGAGGAACGAAGCATCTCCACGAGATTTTATCCTACCATAAGTGGATATCCTTTGGGATAACGGGAAAACTCCGTTTACGTTTACACTGCGTTCAGAATGACAGTTATTATAGATGTTGATGAGCAGTTGTGGATTGCAGATAGGCATTCTGAACATGTACAATGCGCGCGTGGTCAACGAGTATTATCTGCTGGGGAAATAACTTTTACGCTTGCATCATCGAATGTACTGGTGTCGGAAGTTAGTAATCAGTCTACGGGTTACTGTCCTGAAACTTCCTGATTCTATATGGATTAAATTTATATTATATACAGTAGCAACTATAGTTGTGGCAGTTTTTATAAAAGCCTATAAATGCTCTAAAACGCAACTTTGAATATAAAAAATAAGTTTATTTTGAGGTAGTTTTGAGTAGATGACATTCGTATATCATTATTTTCATATACACATTCATGTATGTAATAAAACTTAAAAGTCTGGATTAGCTAACAATCTCATCTTCAACGGCGCCGAGCGGTGATTGCATGTGATTGTTTTTACTACAGAGTAATAGTTACTGAGGTATAAATTATTAAAACTCGCGCGAGCTACAATCCATCAAAAATTACCAGTAATAATATAGATTGCAGTTTTAATTAATTGGGTGTACATTGGGAATACAAAGAGACCCATAGGAGAAAAGTCATGTTTGAGGCAGCAGCCGCTACGCCAAAAGAAACGCGGCTTTCCATTCGTGCAACGGAGCCAGAAAAGGCAATACTGGCAGAAGCGGCACGAGTCCGGCACACGAATATAAGCAAGTTTGTACTACAAGCATCGCTTGATGCCGCGAACGCTATTCTTATGCATCAAACTGAGTTTCCCTTGCCGCCTGACCAGTGGGAAGCGTTCTGCGAACGTCTTGACGCGCCGCCGAAAGTCGTTCCAGAATTACAGCGGCTCTTTAGCGAACAAGAACCGTTTTAATGCAAGGAACTGGAATTGTTTTAATGCAAAATGAGCCTTTAAATGAGCCTACTCTGCTTGCCAAAAGTCATATAATTGCGGATTTCGATTGTGGCAAGCCGCCACTTAATGATTTCCTGACTAAATACGCTTTGCAAAATCAGGCAAGCGGCGGAGCCAGAACCTATGTCCTGACCCGCGCCGATGAGCGCGTCATCGGCTACTACAGCCTTGCCCCTGCGTCCATATCGCCGGACGATGCCCCCGCTCGTGTAATGAAAGGGCAGGGGCGTTATCCCGTGCCGGTTATCCTTATGGCGCGGTTTGCTATAGACAGTGGCGAACAGGGAAAAGGATTAGGCAAAGCCATGTTTCGCAACGCGCTACGCCGCTCCCTGGCGGGGGCAGAAACCATTGGCGGTCGCGCTTTTCTTGTCCATGCCAAAGACGAGGAAGCCCGCACCTTTTACCTCAAATTCGGCATGGAAGAATCCCCAACTAATCCCCTGCATCTGCTTTTGCTCTTCAAAGACATTCGACAATCGCTTGAAGCGGCAGGATAAGTTTTCAACGCAGAAATTTACCAAAAATCATGAAGGCTTACTGGCGCCATTGATTATATCGAGTCATCATTGCCTGAACATGACGACATGTTTACTTTACTATTTGGAAGGCACCCTGCGCTCCCACATTGCCGCTACCCCCTACTTATTGAGCGGATACCACCTGTCTAAATCCCAATTGTCGCATACCAGTATATAAAATTTGGGTTGGGTGGAGGAACGGAACTCAACATACAATGGCGCCGTTCCTCAAAATTTTTTACTCTTATCTCTGTTTTCTCTGCATGTCTGTGGTAAATATAAGTAGCATTACTAAGAATTAAAAAGTAGGAGAATTAAGTTTTATGAAACCAAACACAGTAGAGAAAGTTTTAGCTACTTTTGAGCCAAACAACAAGTATGGTAGTATTTACTTTGCCAAGTTTGATAAAACAGTTGAGCTATCTTTAGATGATGAGATAAGCGATTATTATAAGCGATGCATAGAAACTTTTTTCAAGTGGGGAGAAACTTTATTTACAGAGCTAGCGAATGCCAGCTTTAAATTTTTTCTAGACTACGAAGACGATTGTGGTGCATTTGACGACTTAAAAATTAATTCACCCGAAGAGGTTTGGCAGCATTGTACACCTATATATATTCATTTTGTCGCTTGCGAAAAAAATCCAGATAGCACTTTTATTGATATTCAACTTGATTGAGAATGGGAACCAGAACATTGTATGCAATGGTTAGTCAAAAATGGTAATGAAGTTATGTATGTAGGACCTTATTATGGACATGCAAGGACTGATAATAAAGTAGGTATAAGTGATTCTAATTATGCTTATTTTTTCTGAGAATAAAAGTCTTAAAGTCATTATTTGTAACGAATTATTTATCCGTTACATCCGTTGTAATCCGTTGCCAATTAGCCACTGCACAGGCGAGACGCCTGTGCCACAAAGCATTCTCTAACTGAGTTTGGCTATGAATTCTCTCAAAGTCTCACTTCCCGTAACTTCAACTCTTGATAGTGCGAGTAAAGAATCTTGAAAGCTGCTTAACCCAGGTTTACAGGAAACAATATATATATAACCACAGGCGCCAACTAAATGCTGCACAACTGCATCTGTATCACCATATGGATAAGCAAAAGTTAGAGGTGTTCTACCCAAACCTTGTTGTAATATGATTCGCGCGCGCGTGGCTTCCGTGACTATTTCAAGGGGTGAAAGTGCTGTTAAATGCGGATGTGTAGCTGTATGGGCGCCGAATTCAATGCCTTCAGATTGGAGTTCTTTAATATTATCCCACCTCATTAAAGGTAATTCTTCGTTATAAAAACTATCCCAAGTATTAGTTTTTCCGATATTATTAGCGACAAGAAAGACGGTAGCAGAAAAACCATAATGCTTTAATAAAGGAAAAGCATAGTCATAAAAGTCTTGATAACCATCGTCAAACGTAATTAAAATTGCTCGACCTGGAAGCGGTTGCTTTTTGAGTACTGCTTCACCCCAATCTACTAAACTAACGCTGTAATAGCCAGCTTCTTGTAAATATTTTAGTTGTTGCTCAAATGCATCGGGTGTAACTCGCCAACGCGCAGTCTCTGCTTTTCCTTCTGGGTGTACACGATGATACATGAGAATTGGCAGTTTTGCGGTGACGATTTCTTCGTGCCAGTAATCTTGCGGCTCGCCACCATGCCATAATATAGTATTTGCTACCTTAGCCGGCGGTGGTGTGGGTTGAGGTATTTCGATTATTTCTGGTGTTATTGGCGCCGAATTAGCTAAAGCTTGAAAAAGTTGAATTCGATATAAAGGGGTGTGTAGCTCTTTAATTAATTGTAGTGGTGGAATGTTAGCAAACGTTTCACCAATAACTTTTGCTCCAAATGCATAACCCCAATTATAACCTGGTCGGTCTGGTTCATCTCGAACTAAGTTAGCGTGTGCTGTAATAAAGTAACCACCTGGTTTGAGAGCATTAGCTATTTTGTTTGCAACTAAAGAAAGTATTTCAACTTTTTCGGTATAATACAGAACTTCGCTACAAATAATTAAATCGTATTTACCATTAATTGACTCTGTAATTACATCAAGACGTTCGTAGCTGATGTTGTTTAAATCTTTACATTTTTCTGCTGTTCTTTCTAAAGCAATTTGAGAAATATCTGTTGCAACTAAGTTACCAACTTTCGGCGCCAGTTGTGCTGTAAAGTGTCCTTCGGCACATGCTAATTCCAGCACACGCTCAAATTTGACATTTGGTAGCAATTCTAAAGTTTGCTCGTATTTTGTCTGTTCGTATGGGCTAGTATATTTCCAAGGGTCAGGGTTTTTGGCAAACAGTGTTTCAAAATTCGAGCGCAGGTTAATTTTTTGCTGTGGATGCTCACTCTTATTTTTTGCTACTAACTTTTCATCTGTATGTAATGCTGCTACAAGTAAGTCTTGTTTTGCAGCTTGCGGGAGAGTCGCTAGTCGTGAGCTACTTGTTCCGATTGCTCCAGCATGGCGCCCAAGCATTATATTAGTATCATCCTGATTTTGAAGCAATGGTTGTTTGGCTAACCGTTCTCTTAAATTACCAGTTAGCGGCATTCCTAGTAATCCTTCTCGGACAGCAGCAACAGCTAGTTCATACCGAGCTTCTTGTATGATAACGGTTCGTAGTTGTTGAGGTGTGACTTTGTTATCTAGTACTTGATAAGCTACTTTTCCTAAAGCAACTCCACCAACAGTAGGAATAATTTGTAGTTGACCTGCACTAGTTATCAGCGTAGGTAATTTTTGACTGACTTCAACTGTTACCCAATTTTCAACTTGCTTTATAGTCGGGATAAAATTTTCTGCTATCGACTTAATATTGCTTTGCTGTAAACTCTTCACAGCTGCTTTGAGTTGTTGCAGCTTTGTCATTGGGTTATAAAAATAGCTTTGCTCCCAGTTAGCTCCCCAAAGTTCTTGCAGAAAAACTATCCATCCGATGTGGTTGTGCAATGTTTCATTTTCAGACATTGAGGCAAGATGAATATTACCTCGCCAAATTGATAACCCTGTGGAAGTGCGTTTAGTAGTAAGTTCACGGTATACTGTGTTATCAAAGTAACTCCTTAGAATTTCCCAAGCAAATTGTGCAGCGATAGCATCTTTGAGAACGTGACTAGAAACAACTCCGTCACAGATTGGTAAAATAACATTTCCTAAATGCTTACCTTGTATGGTAACGGCACAATGCAAACGTTCTGTTTCAGATGGCGCCACAATATCTGTAAATGCTTCTGTAACTTCTTGCTGTATTGCATAAGTAGTGCCTAAAGTCAATGGCTTTGTGGCAGTTGTATGTTCTAAAATTAAATCGTGTAATTTTTTAGATGCACGAATAGTTAAAGCAGGCGCCAGAGATAATTTTTCTAATGCTGTTAAGAATTCTGTAATTTTTGATTCTAGTTTCAACCATAACTCATACCAATCTGATGGTGTTTGACCAGTAGGTAAGAATGTAGACCAAAAAATTGATAGAGCAACAATTTCTGGGTTGAGTCCAGGTTCTTGCTCGTTTTCTACAGCAGAAAGTATTGGTAAGAAATCACCACCTGAACCGAGTGCAAGTCCAGCGACCCAACAAACAAATATAAGTTTGGCGCCAGATAATTCCTGAGATGGCATTCCAGTAGCATAAGCAACAGACGGATTTTTAACTCGTGAGTCAGGAGAATGTCCTTGAGTAATTACTTTTATTCCATCATATAAAAGTTGGCGTGTATTTGCAGAAGCGGAATTTGGACGCATTCGATAACACGCGCTCTTCTCAGGTATTGCAGCAAAACGGGCGCCAGTACGAGCAATTCTTTGCCATAAATCCCATTCTTCACAAGTTGGTAATTCAGCATCGAAGCCACCAACATCTAATATAATACTACGGCGAACAATACAACTATGAATCGCAAATACACAGCTACCAGCAAATGCAGCGAACATTTGACTAGCTTGATTAGAAAAATCGTAATTTATAAATTTACCATCAGGTGTAACTCTTACCCAACCGGAGTAAACAGCATCAAGATTTGCATCTTGCTTAATAACATCTGTTAATTTTTCTAAGTGTTGAGGTAAAATCCAATCATCAGCGTCAAGAAATAACACCCAATCAAACAAAGCTTCTTTCACTCCAAAATTGCGCGCAGCACTTACACCTTGATTTAGCTGATTAACTACTCGAATACGTGAGTCTTGTGTTGCAAATTCATTAGCTACTGTAAACGTATCATCACTCGAACCATCATCAATTACAATAGCTTCCCAATCAGAATAAGTTTGAGCCTGCAAAGACAACAGTGTTTCACTAATTGTCGGCGCCGCATTATAAGCTGGTATAATAATAGATACTTTCATATATATAGTCTTCTCTTTTTCTTTGTGGTTTAATCCCCCCTAGCCCCCCTTAATAAGGGGGGGACAAGAGCCTATTCTTAGCCCCCCTTATTAAGGGGGGTTGGGGGGATTTGTAATTTATAATGTAATAAATAATACCGGAAAAACAACCTGCTATTTCCGCAAAGAAAGTACTAAACTTATACTCTTTAATCAAACCTTTGATAAATGATTTAATATACCACTTCGGCATAGTTCGGAATAATCGGCGTAAATTGCCCTGGTCATTATACTTTTCGTACTGTACCAAAAGCGCAGCCACATGACCGCGCATATAACAATACATTTGCTGTTTCAAACTATCCACACTACCGCGATGGTAATGATATACTACAGATGCAGGGTAATAACGACATATCCAACCTGCTGCTAAAAGTCGATACCAAAATTCTGAATCTTCACTACAACCAGCAGCTCCGGCGCCAAGACGCTCATCAAATTCACCCACCAAATTAACAGCTTGACGTAAAATCGCCATATTGGCACCTGCACCAATACGCCAAACGGGGGCGCCGAAAACTTTCGTTGATTGGAAAAAATCACTATCATAGGTTTTTGGCTGATATCCAAAGTTAAAAAAGCCAAGATGTTTTTCAAACATAACTTGTGCTTCTGTTTCTAGCTCACCAGGTAATACTAATCCAGTTACAGACATAACTTTTGGGTCATCAAAAGCTTGCTGTAAGCGCATAATCCAATCAGGATGAACAACCACATCATCATCAGTAAAAGCAATAATTTCACCTGTGCTGTGACGAATGCCAGTATTTCGAGCAATACTCAAACCAGGACGTGGTTCTTTGACATATTTTACACCTGACATTTTTGCAACTTGCATTGTTGCATCATCTATAGGAGCATTATCTACAACTATAATTTCGTGAGAAGGTTGAGACAAGTTTTGTAGAGATTGCAAACAGCGCGCGAGTTGTTCAGGACGATTTCTGGTACAAATGACAATAGAAACTGTTTTATTATTATGCTGTTGAGAAATATATTCTAACTTCGTTAAAGGATGTGTTGACCCTACTAAAGCCTCAAAATCAATTGGTGTATCTTCTAATAAATTTTGTTTTAGCACATAGGTGCCAACTGTCGGCGTAATCGCAGATGCTGCTAAATTTGTTACCTGCGTTGCGGGCATTGGTAACTGAGTGGCTAAAATCTCGGTGTGAGCTAAAGGAATATGGCGCCACCAAAACACAACATGTATGTTGTTATCGCTCAATAGCGCAGGAATATCTTGACTTAAATCTATATGAACTATTTTCCAACTCATGAGTATTGCCTCCGAATTTGTTCAATACGTTTTACCGAACGGGGATATTCACCCCATAGTCCAACAATTCCACCCCATAATTCCGCCAACAACATAGATATTGGCAGTGGGTGTTTTCCCTTTATAGATTGTTTTAAGCGGTCGAATTCGTACTGAAACCACCACAATATCAACCGTCGTAGATTCTTGCGTTGTGGTAAATCGCTTTGGTAAGACTTTATGATAAAAGCCATTAATCCCAAACCCCAAGTCCAGTACTGATGACGTAATTTTGCTGTTTCTCGGCGATGTTGGTGATAAATTAAATAACGTGGCTCATATACAAGCACATAACCTGCACGAATTACGCGGTAAAAAATATCCAAGTCACCACCACCAGGAAGCGGGGCGCCTGTATCTAACGCTTCATCAAAACCACCCAGCTTAATTAACATGTCGCGACAAAATGCCATGTTACATCCGGCGCCGAAGATACCGGAACCACAAGGATACAATTCATTACCTGGTAAAACTTGACCGTAGCGAATTTTTTCAAAACCGCGTCGAAAACCTCCAGCAAGCTCAAACAGAATTTGGGCTTCTGTATTTAATTCAAATGGTAATATTAATCCAGTGAATGCCGAAGCATCAGGGTTTTCTGCCCATGCTTCTTTTAGTCCATCTAACCATTGACGGTCTACAACTACGTCATCATCTATATAAGCGAGAATTTCACCTGTAGCAGTTGATATAGCTAAATTCCGCGCGAAATCTAATCCTGGTTTCGGTTCACGGACATAACGAACTGTCGGTAGTGCAGCAACAACATCTTGAGTACGTTGGTCAGAAGGTGCATTATCTACAACTAAAATTTCAAAGTAAAACTTTTCTTGTAATTTAAGTAAAGAATTTAAACAGCGTGTTAAATTATCTGGACGGTCTTTAGTACAAATAGCAACAGTCAGTGAGGGAAAATCAGCTAGATTAGCAGTTTTAACTTTTAATTCTTCTTTGAGACTTTCTTCAAGTATCTTTTTTCCAACTTCTTTAGTAATGATTTGCGTTAGCTCATCTGATGTTAATACGCTTTTTTCTGGTAGCGCTTGCATTACAAAACCAATAGGTCTATCTTTACGACGTAAAATTAATGCAAGACCTGTGTTATTCTCACTGAGTGAGATAGTCGGAAATGGCTGCGTTACTTCAATATCTTTAATCAAATAGGACATAAATAATAAAAGTTACTTATTTTATAATAATCACACTTGTCATTCTGAGCGTAGCGTAAACGGAGTTTTCCCGCAGGGTAGAATCTAAAAAGATTCGATATTTTATGAGATACTTCACTACCTCACCGGAATGCACCAGGCTTAGAAACCGGGCAACAGTCACAAAAATTTCGCTATAAAACCTTAATTTATCGTAAAGAAGCCCGGTTTCTTTTGGCTTGCCCTTGAATGCTGCAAGATGTGAGCTACGGTGACTCATGACATTTATTAATTATGAACATTACGGTGTTGTAAATTATAAAGACGAGCAAACAGTCCGTTTAATTTAAGTAGTTGTTTTAAATTACCTTGTTCAGTCACACGTCCTTCATTGAGTACAATAATTTGGTCAGCTTGTTCAATCGTTGATAAACGGTGAGCAATCACAATTACTGTACGATTTTGACTTAAGGTATTTAAAGCTTCTTGAATTAAATGTTCAGAAATACTATCAAGGGCATTCGTTGCTTCATCTAAAATTAAAATTTGTGGGTCACGGACAATTGCTCTTGCTAAGGCAATACGTTGTTTTTGTCCTCCTGAAAGACGAATACCACGGTCTCCAACTTTTGTGTCATAACCTTGAGGTAGTTGAGTAATAAAATTATGAGCATTCGCTAATTTTGCTGCTGCTATTATTTCTTTTTCTGTTGCGTCTAATCTACCATAAGCAATATTTTCTAACACGGTTGTACTAAACATATGTACATCTTGACTAACGATGGCGATTTGATGGCGCCAGTCATCAAGCTTTAATTCTTGTATTGGGTAATCATCAACATAAATTTCTCCTGATGTCGCATCATAAAAACGACAAATTAAACCTATTAAAGTTGATTTACCGGCGCCGGAAGGACCAACTATTGCTGTAGTTTTACACGCTGGTATAGAAAGCGACATATCTTCAAGGGCAGGCTTTTCGTCACGATTATAATAAAAGTCTACCGATTTTAAACAAATTCCTTTTGTTAAACTCGGAAAACTAATCGACCCAGAACGAATGTAAGGTTTATCAGAACAATCTAAAAGTGAGCTTACTTCGTCTACTGCACTTGTCAATGCCATTAAACCAACACGGGCGCCGTCTAATTGTTTTACCTGTGGTTGAAGACGATATAAAATGAAGATAAAAGTTAATAGCGTTGGTAAAGCAGTTTTGTCTTGCAGTAACGCCACTACAAGAATACACAATAATAAAACGGCAGATAAAACTTCTGATAATGGACTAACAATACCGGAGAGAATATCAAGCTTGAAAAAAGTAGTACGTACTTTATTTGATGTCTCATCAAATTGCCTTTGCTCATATCTTTCTCTTCCAAACGCGCGAATTGTCTTCATTCCCGAAAACCCTTCCCACATCCGAATAGCTAAATTAGAATTAGCTTCTACTGCTTGTTCTCCTAAAGTTTTTATTTGTCGCGTTAATAATTGAATTATAAACGATATCAACGCCATGCATACAGTAACTAATAAAGTCAATCGCCAGGAAATGAGTATTAATAAAAATACATAAACAGTAATTGTACAAGTAGTAATAATTAACCCGACTAACGTAGATAAAGCTTGACTAGTACGCCAAGTTTCGCTTGCCAACGTATTCATTAACTTGCCTGATTCATTCGTTTCTAAAAAACTGTAGCTAACATTTAAAAGCTGTTCAAAAATTTTTGACCTTAGTCGATGACCGATGCGAGCATTAAACCCAGAAAATAAAATGCTATTAATATAGGACAGACCATTTTTAATTATGATACTGGCAAGAATACACAAAGCAATAATTAGTAACCGCGTTTGCGAGGAGTAATTTGCAAAAAACGTATTTAAAGTATCTACTAAATAATTTGAATGTCCTAATTGATTTGATAACTGGGAACTTGGCTCAGAGACACTTTGCAGTAAAGGAATAAATAAGCTTATTCCTAACCCTTCAGAAAACGAGGAAATAATTCCAAGAACTATAATTGTGGGTATTGCCCAAGGATATAGCTTAAGGAGTGGTAATAGACTGGTAATAACATTTTTATTTTTCATTAATTCACCCCTTTTTTAAGCAATGAACCAGATGATAAATAAGCTATTTGGCGCTCAGATGAGTTTAATAATAAGGATGTACTTTCACAATGTTGCAAAATTGTTATCCACCTTTGCCATGTTAACTTTTCATATGGCTTCCATGTTACCACTTTTTGTGGCTTTTGCATTCTTTCATTAATTTGATTAATCGTGACTGGTGCTGATATTGTTTCAGATACTTTGTTTTGATGACGGCGCCGAAGAAGAACATTTACAATTAAAGATATTATTGGTAAGCCAAGAATATTAAGAGCGCAAACAGCAATAACTTGATATGTACTACGACGCAATAAAATAATGTAATCTTTTTGTATTGCTTTATACAGCCAGACTAAAGTACTCCAGTAGTCACCACACTCAAAACAATTTACTAACAGGTAAACGAAAAAGCAACTAGCAGACCAGTTATATATTTGTTGATATGTATCTTGGGGGAATTCTAAACGACGTTGCCGAGCATCTGTTATGACTAACTCAAAAGACTTAGCCATTGATTTAGTTGCTCTTGACATACTGCCTTTAACTTGACGATAACCAACTAGAAATTCTGGTACAACTCTATACTCGTAAAAATCAGCTATACGTAAATAAATATCCCAATCTTCACAACCTTGAGCATTCTGCTGTTTTAACTCGCAATTGTAACCTCCAACTTTTTCAAAACAACTTCTCCGAATCAAAGGTACGCTTGCATTACCAACAATATTCATATACAGCAATGCTGGATAAGCATTACCTTCCGCAGTTAAAAATTTGAAATAATGCTGAGGTTCGTATTGACCTAAAATTATATCTTCTTCATCAAGCAATACTGACCAATTATAAACTAAGCCAACGTTTGGATGACTCGCCAACAAGCATTGCACTTGCTTTTCTATTTTTTCTGGATACCAAATATCATCAGCATCAATTGGAGCAATAAATTCACCACTAGATTTGGCTATCGCTAAATTACGTGCTGCTGCTACCCCTGCATTAGCTTGTTTGAATAGAACGATACGACTATCTATTTCCATAAATGACTCTACAATGGACGCAGTTCTATCTTGTGAGCCATCATCAACTACTATAATTTCAAGATTCTTGTAGGTTTGAGAGATAACTGATTCTAAAGTTCGACCAATTAACACCTCTGCGTTGTATGCAGGAATTATTACCGATATTAGAGAAAAATCTGAATGCATTTTATATCCTACTGCTTATAAAGCTACGCTAAAGATACTTTTAATAACTACCATATAGCTATTAATCGAAGTTATGCTGATTTTTAAAGTATAAATACTTATGTTTCGCTATACATTTTCTCTCATACATAGAGTTATTCAAAAATAAATTTAGGTACTATTAATATTTGGTAAAGCACGTTATTGCTGATGTTATCTGCAAAAAAGTTCGGCGCCTATATCCAAGACATCACCTAGGACAACGGTATACACCGCACCTTTTGATGTCGCTTTTAATCGCCATATTTACCAACACTATGTATATTAAATTAACTTTGCGGCTAAGTTGATTCTTATTTTGTCTAATATCAGGCTTTTTTTTATGTATTAGAAAGGATGTAATGGAATATAAGTGTTAACGATTATTATTATCACAAATTACATAAATAAAATAACAAGTATTACCATCTAGCTATAGACTGATATTCGATGATAATTTGTAAATTATATCTTTAGGGCTAGATAAGAAGACTTAACTCTATAGTTAGAAGACTTATAAACCCTTTGGCTTCTATTCTGCTTATCAATACTATTTCCGTAACATTACGTATCAACAATGTATAACATAAATTGCAACTGTTTAAGCTGAAATCAAAACCTTCGGTTTACGCATCTCTACATAGACAATTTTTGAAAATTACTGAACGGATTTTTGTATAAGAGAAGCCCACAGAATAATTGATCCAATGTTGTCATGCTGAGGAACGAAGCATCTCAAAGCGTGATGTAAACGTAGTTTTGTCGCTTTCGCACGCATATCCGCGAGATTCTAGCCTGCGGCAAATGCTTCGCATAACACTGCGTTCAGAATGACCGAAAAGCATTTTTTTTAGTGGAGTTCTCTAAGTTGTAATTATTTATAAACTACTTCATTAACTCGTGGTTTACCAAATCGTTCCCAAGCACTGCCTCCTCTGAGAAATAGTTCCATCCAACAAACTCGTTCTTTACCATCAGCACTTACCCAACCAGCGCTACCAGGAGCAAAAGCCAAAGTGCCTTCAGGAACTTGGAAGCTACCATCTGAATAAATAGCGTCACTCACTACACCACCAATGCGAATAACACATTTAGTTTGCGGCTCTAAGTTAACTGAATAGTCTGGGATAGTAGTTTTAATATTTCCGTAACCATCAATCCAAGCAATACGGTCGTTTGGAGGGTCAGGAATTTCTTCTACACTCAATTCTTCCCCTAATAAACTAAAGTCACCAGAAGCTAATTCTGTTGCAGCGCTTGGAAACACATCGCGCGAGCGAAATTGAGAACCAGAGCGTGAAACGTTGACTCTTCTAAATTCTTTAGCGTGGTGCTTGATAAATGACAATGTATATCCAGCAAATACACCTACTACCTTCGTGTCATTTGGTAATAGTGCATAAGTCAAACCCTCACCTTCATTATCTCGTCGAGCTTGAGGGTCATCCTTACGGGGGGCACAATTATGATAGATCAATCGTTCTTTAGGGCCTGGATTTAAGCCTAATTGAGCAATCCAAAAACCCGTAGCGAGTGTACTGAATGCTGGCACTGAGAGCAAATGAACTTGGGCTTGAGGTAACGTCATCAATAAGCGTTGTGTTACCTCAGTAAAAGCTGGGTCACCAGTACCATAGTCAGCAATAAGAGAGATTAACATAGATATTCTGTTTTACTGTGCTTTTAGTATGCTAGCGCGTAAATTCTTGAAGCAGTAACTCCAACCAACACGATAAGACCTAACGTTCTGCGAAAATAATTAACTCCTTGAAATAATTCCAACCATGCCCAGGTAAATATGGCGCCAAAAGCCACTACATCTAAACCTACGTTTATTTGACCGCTTGTAACAATTAATTTCAGTAAACTAGCGACACCCCAAATAATTAGAGGTAAGTTAGGTGGTTGAGCTATAACGATATTACCATTGCTATCGCGGAAGAATTTATCAAACAATGTACTTTCTGTATTTTGCATAGTGTCTAAGTTTACTTGTATTACAATTTTATAGAATACATTTACATTATTTTTTATTTGCAATCGTTAAACTTCATGCCGAAGGTATATATCAGCCAAACTAAAGAAAGAATATGATTTTTAGAACATAGGTGTAGAGACGTTACATGTAACGTCTCTCTATAATTGGTTTATTTACCAAAATAGCCTTAAGACGGATTGTAGGGGGAATAATCAAGCAATTCCCACTCGAACGACTGTGGTAAACTTGTTTCTAACCACTTTTCGACTGTTAGATTCCAGTAACGTTGAGTACCACCCGTTTCATGCGTTGAGTCGTCTAACTCCCATAAAATTTTTGGGCGCCCAATTAATTGCAAACTTCGACCGCGCTCAAAGTCCAAAAAAACTAAACCTGCACGAGGGTTTTCAACAAAATTGCCCAAAGTGTTAAACATACCATTGCCTGTGTAATCAGGAATTCTAAGAGTACTACCATCCAAAACTCTAATAAAACCAGGATTACCACCTCGGTGTGATGCATCAACTCCGCGATTTTGATGCGCGCTGGCAACAAAAAACATATCAGCACTAGCAATAAAAGCTTGTTGAATAGGTTCCAACGTTCGTCCAGTTCGTGCTTCTTCCAAGCTATGAACACTTCCTTGGTTTCGAGTCATATGGCGCCGAGTTATAAACTTCGGGCAATTTGGATAAGATTCGGCGACATCTATATATAATTTTTCTTTTGATAGACGAGTCGCTTTACCATTGATGCGAAGACGGCGCCGAGTCGCAAGTTCAATTACCAACATCCCAATTTGGGAATTACGCTCAATATTTGCCCAAAAAGGGTCTTGCCAATTAGGGGCAGCAATGGTTAAATCAAACTCAACAGTGCGTTGATTTACTGCGGTCATAAAGCTTGGAGAACCAAACATAACCGAAGCCCAAACCCAAAGCTCCTCATCCACACTGCCCAACACCACCATTGGTTGTTGTTCAATAAACTTCATGGCGCCTTCCATAATTGTGTCAGCAATTATACGCCCATTGCGTTCGGCAATTTCCGATTCCCCAAAACGCTGTTGCACCAACCGCTCACCATCATGGAAAGGATTAGCAATTAACATTGATATTGCCTCCGTCAATTAATTTTGGACAGCTAAAACGTAAGAACTTGATAACCGTCTGCAATTAAATTCCGCAGACTGGGCAACCCAGTTGTACCTGGTACATTATTATCTTTAATCAGGTCAAAACCGGATTTTACAACATCTTCTGTGGCGCCGAAAACATCCGCACAACCACACGATACACCTGCAACGTTGCCTTTAATTGCCTCAAATAAATCATGCGCCGGATGCTCTACTTTACTTACCTCTCCAATCCAACGAGTACCCGCACCTTGGAATAACAGGGTAACATCGTCACCATTTTGTTTAAAATCATAGGCAGAAGCTAGTGCATTAAATAAACGTCCAAGTGCTTCTTCTGTACCTGCTTTTGGGTCTGAAAGAATTACAATCGCAGCTTTCACTTCAAATTCTCCTTGTTTCAATCAACTAAACAGAACGTTCGGTACAATAGAAAGGCACAACAAAAATATTCCAATAAATAAATCACCCACCTTGAATGAATAAATTACCTATCTTGTGGGATATCTTGTGGGATATCTTGTGGGATATCTTGTGGGATGGGCATCCTGCCCGTCCTTTAATCTCTGCTCTAACTTTTGCTATTTTGTACCGAACATTCGATACAATCAACTTTACCGAACGTTTGGTACAATGTCAATAGGTAAAACAAAAAAAATCAGATGGATAAAATTGAAGCATCGCGAAGGTTAGTAAACGTATTTCGCCAATATGGTTACGAAGGTGCAACTTTATCCCGCATCTCAAAAGCAACGGGGTTAGGTCGTGCAAGTCTTTACCATCACTTTCCCAATGGAAAACAAGGGATGGCAGAGGCGGTATTAGAGTATGTAAACCAGTGGTTTAATGAAACAGTTCTCAATCCTCTGCGTGTAGGGGGTGAACCACTAGAACGTATTCAAGCAATGAACTCTAGCCTCAAACAGTTTTATAATTGTGGGCAAGATGCGTGTTTATTAGCGGTGTTTAGTCTTGGTGAGTCGGATGATTTATTTCATAAGCAGGTAAGTCAGGCATTCAACGCTTGGATTGATAGTTTAGCGCAGGTATTACAAGAAGCAGGGTTGTCTGAAACACGGGCACGTCAAAGAGCAGAAGATGCTGTCATGCAAATTCAAGGCGCCTTAGTTTTAACGCGGGGACTAAATAGTACGGCACCGTTTGAAAGGGTGTTACAGGAACTTCCAGATCGGCTGTTGCACCGAGACTAATTTTAATATTTTTGATTAGTTAGAATGTTTTTATGGCGCCAGTAGGGTGGGCAATGCCCACCTTACGTATTTTCTGTTAGCTTGTATATATCAAATATTACTGTTCGGCATTAGCACTTCTTTCAGCAGTGTCAGGGTATACCGAGCCGAAATCTTTTACAGCTTCTGCGGTTTGTTTACCTATTCTTTGAAGTCTTTCACCAGGAGCATCTTCGGTTTCACGAGCTTCTTTATTCCAATCCCCTGTTGTTTTTGGTCTTTGGGAATCGTCTTGATGTACCAATTCGTCAATCTTGTTGGTTAGAGCTTTGTTACTACCATGTTCGGGAGCGACGTTTGTTGTCAGTAGTAAAAACCCAACTAGAGCAACAGCTAGAAAACGCTTTACTTGGAATTGTTTAAGCACGTTACTGATGTGAGAGATTGTGCTTGAAATTAAATTCGTCATGACTTGACTCCGTTAGTTCATTCTTAATACTTTTTCAGATTAGTTGTAAAAAGGTAATCATTCCTCTAGCAGAAGTCATAACTTTGTTATGGGGCAATTGTAACTTTCTTCCAAATTCTATGCATCTTACGATATGAAGAGGGCTTTATTTGCTAAAATGTCAATACCACCCAGTGCTGATAATAGCAAAATCAACTTTATACTGTTGAGACGCTTCAAATCTGCGCCATGCCACCATCAATAAACAGTTCGATACCGTTCACAAAGCTACTGTCGTCTGAGGCGAGAAAGACAACGGCTTTGGCGATCTCATCGGGCGTGCCTACTCGTTCCAGTGGAATTTTGCTAGTTTGGCTTTCCACGAATTTCTGTACCTGTTCCTCACTCAGTCCCATGAGATTGTAGCCAGGAGTAGGCACTATGCCAGGGCTGATGGCGTTAACCCTGATTTTGCGTTCTTTGAGGTCGAGTGTCCAGTTGCGTGCAAATGATCGCACGGCGGCTTTGGTGGCACTGTAGACGCTCAAGGCTTGGGCGCCCTTGATGGAAGAAATCGAGGCATTCAGGATTATGGAAGCACCCTCTGTTAATAGAGGCAACGCTTTCTGCACGGTGAAAAGTAAACCTTTAACGTTAGTATTGAAAATCTTGTCAAAGTGTTTTTCGGTGATCGATCCGAGCGGTGCAAATTCTACACTCCCAGCATTGGCAAAAATCACATCAAGGTGCCCTTGCTCTTGCTCGATTGTAGCATAAAGGCGATCTAGGTCTGTCATGTTTGAGACATCCCCTCTAATAGCAGTGACGTTCTTACCAATCTTCTCTACGGCAGCATCAAGACTATCTTGACGGCGACCAGTGATGAAAACGTAGGCGCCTGACTCAACAAAGCGTTGGGCTGTGGCAAGTCCAATACCGCTGTTGCCTCCAGTAATAAGTGCAATTTTACCTGCTAGTTTAATAGTCATAAAATACCTCTAAGATGCTGTCCACCCGCCATCAACCTCAATAATTTGCCCTGTTACATAGCCGCATGTGGCAAGAAAAAATGCTGCCGAAGCCACCTCATTACTTTTACCTGACCGCTGAAGCGGAACTGTGACTTTTATTGAGGAAACAAAATTTTCCAACTGTTCCTTTGACAAATTAGATTGGATGTCTGTGTCTTCGATATATCCCGGTGAGATAGCATTTACACGGATGCCTTTAGGAGCTAGCTCAACCGCAAGGGCGCGCGTCATAGAGTTAACAGCACCACAAAGGGCAGAACCAGCGCTATAGTAGGGCAGTCCAACGGAAGCTGCAATTCCAGAGCAGAAGATAATTACACTTCCTGGTGGCATTTTGGGTACTGCATAGTGCGCTGCCGCTAGTTGACCAAAGAACCGTCCTTCAAAAAGAGATTTTGCTTGTTCCATTGGTACCGTATCAACTGCACCAAAAATTGCTGCACCAGCACAAGTGACAAGAATATCCACTTGAGAGAGTCCCTCAAAAAGCCGCTGCACCTGTTTAAAATCAGAGAAATCGGTGGGTATTGCAACAGCCGCTTCTCCAATGCTTTGAGCTGCTGTTTCCAAGCGTTGCTGTTGTCTGCTTGCCAGAATAACTTTTGCCCCAGCACTTGCAAAACGTTTTGCTATTGCGTAACCAATTCCCGTAGCTCCCCCTGTTACAACAGCAACTTTCCCCCTAAGTATTTCTTCCATATGGTTTCCTTGAACGCTGTGTTAATCTTTCTTGAACTTTATAAAAATGAAAAGAGTTTATAGACATTCTACCTTTATATACTCAGCACGATTGTCATACTTAATTGTATTTTTTTTACACTTAGTAAGCTTTGTGCGCTCCCAGAATCTCGATTACTACTTATGAGGCTTGTTCCAAAAAAGCGATTATATACCATGATTTTGCCCTAATAAAATATTCACTTACAGTTCTAAACTTGGTTATTAAAATATAGGTGTGAACCATATGTGTTTATGCAGTTTTTAAAAAGACATGTCACAAAAATTGGAATAACAATCATGAAAAGCTTTTTATATTTTAAATAACGATACGTTTTGTATGTATTAAAAAATGGTTGTAAAACGCCGAAACTATAACGCAAAGGATTAGTTTGCGCTCAAGAATGCTTACCCTGGCAGGCGCCTGAACTGATGAAATAGTCAACTAGGGTAAGCAGGCGCCAATGGGCACAAAATCGAACGCATAGAACGGGCAAAAGTATTATTAAAACAAACCGAGCGTTCAATTGTGGAAATCGCTTTAGATTGTGGATTTAGCAGCCACAGTCATTTGAGCAAACAGTTTCGCAGGTTCATAAACATAACACCAAAAGCCTACAGAGTCAATTAAACAACTTATTGTCAGATTGTCAGACAGCTATTTCTGTTCAACCTCTATTAGATAAAATACTAAATAACTTGTAGAATCACTTTGCCCGTTGTTTTGCGTGTTTCTAATACTCGTTGTGCGTCTGCTGCTTCTGAAAGCGGAAATCCTGTGACAATTATATCTAAGCAACCGTCATCAAATCGCTTCATCAGTTCTTTGGTATATTTACCCAAGTTTTCGCGCGTTTCACCTCTTAGAAGATAACCTTTAACAGTCAGGCTTTTGAAAAATACATCGGTAGATAAAAGTTGAAAACCTTTATCGCTTGACTGCCCGTAAATAATTACTGTTCCGCCGTAAGCTAAACATTTAAGACTTTGATTCCCGATTTCGCCTCCAACACTTTCAATTAGAACGTCAACTCCTTTTTTGTCGGTTGCATTTAAAATTTGCTCAACCCAATCAGGTTCACTATAATTTATTGCTACTTCCGCACCTAGCTTCTTAATAGTTTTTAGTTTCTCTGATGTTGAAGCTGTTCCGATAACCTTGGCGCCGCGTATTAAAGCAAGTTGAACTAGAAAAACTCCAACACCACCTGCTGCTGCTTGAATTAAAACAGTTTGATTAGGTTTCAAATCTTGCAATAGCGCTAAAGCCGTCCAGCCTTGCACAACCAAAGCCAAAGCCTCTCCCGCTTCCAGATTTTCGGGTATCGTAAAAACTTGTTGACTCAATGCAACAGCGTACTCAGCGTAACCGCCAGTCTGTAGAATTGCAATAACTCGCTGTCCGACGAAAAAACCTCTGACGTTCGTGCCAAATTCTTCAATCGTTCCAACAATTTCAACTCCCGGCACAAAAGGAGTTTCAGGTTTGATAATATAAACGCCTTTTCGCAACATTACGTCAGCATAATTTACACCAGCCGCCTCAACTTTGATTAAAACTTCATCAGCGTTTGGTTGGGGCGTAGCGATTTCTTCATAACTAAGAACATCAACACTACCGTAATCTCTCATTAAAATAGCTTTCATTTTACTTTGCTGAATCTATTGACTACATTTGGATGTTTTCAATATAGAGACTAATACGCCAAAATGTAAGTAGGCACCAATTGGTAACCTACAACAACAAAAAGGAAGCACGCATGACCAAAGCAAGTATGGCTACCTCAAAATCTACAGTGCTGCAAGTTTTTGAGCGCGATTATCCAGTGCGGCGCCTACTTGTACTTGTATCAGACGCTTGGACACCGATTATTTTCCATTGCCTTTCGGATGGGAAAAAGCGTTTTAGCGAACTTCAGCGTCAACTACCAGATATCTCAAAAAAAATGTTAACTCAGGTTTTACGTCGTTTAGAACGTGATGGTTTGGTAAACCGCACAGTTTACGCCGTCGTTCCCCCTAAAACAGAATACAGTCTTACAGAATATGGTCAAAAACTTCATGAGCCAATAACTATGCTTTGTCAATGGGCACGTTCAAATGAAGCAGTAATTAACGCTATTTACAATGCAAAAGAGAGGTAGGGTTTAGGTCGAGGGAGAGAAAGTAATTCCTCTCGGCAAGTTATTGACTATTTAGTAAAAAACAATTATTCTTTAGTTATGGCTCGACCTCGTGTATTTGAATCTGATGAAGCGCTCGCGAAAGCGATGATGGTGTTTTGGCAGCAAGGTTATTGTGCTACTTCGCTAGACGACCTTGAGGCAACAATGGGTTTGAAGCGGCAAAGCATCTACAACGTGTTTGGTGACAAACGATCACTTTTTCTCAAAGCACTCAGGTTTTACCGGGAGCAAGGAGTCGCGTTTGTGGAACAGCAATTAACTCAGTTCAAGTCACCCAAAGCTTCACTGTACAACATCATCCATATTTTAGCTCAGGGCGCCCTGATTGAAGGGCAACAGTGTGGGTGCTTCATGGCAAACACTGCTCTTGAGCTATCAGATCACGACCTAGAAATTGCAAGAGAAGTAAACATTATGTTCGAGCAGTTAGAGGACTGCTTCGCTCGTGTGATTGAAAAGGGGCAAAAGCAGGGAGAAATCTCACAACGCTTTGAGAGTAGATCGCTAGCAAAGTTTTTGATTAATTCCGTGAATGGCTTTCGGATTTTGGACAAAACCCATCCTTCAAAAGCGGCGATCACAGATTTGGTAGCAGTAACACTGTCAGTTTTAGACTCTTGAATAATCTTAAGTAGAAGTCAAAAATTTTTCACCAGTTTTTGACTATTTGGTAAAAAACATAAGAGGAATCTGATCATGAAGGCGATTCAATTTGAACAACACGGCAAACCTGACGTTTTAAAACTAGTTGAGCTACCAAAACCTGAGCCTGTCGCTGGACAGGTTTTGGTTAAGGTTGCTGCTGTTGGAATTAACTACGCAGATACTATGCATCGAATCGGTGTATACCCACAAGCAGCTCCACTGCCAATGATTCCAGGAACCGATGTTGCAGGAGTGATTGAACAATTGGGAACAGGCGTTACATCATTCAACATTGGAACACGAGTCGTCGCGTCACTTTATCCTGGCGCTTCAAGTGGCGCATATGCTGAATATGTGGTGGTGAGTGCTGATCGAATCGTTCCAATTCCTAACGGCGTTAGTTTTGAAGCATCACTGGCAATGCTGGGGCAAGGATGGACTGCCTATCTTTTGTTAACCCAGGCAGGAAAGCTTCAAAGAAGTGAATCTGTTCTGGTTCATGCGGCAGTTTCCGGGGTGGGGTCACTGGCAGTGCAATTAGCGAAGCGATTAGGAGCTAGCCAAGTTATCGGATTAGTCGGTTCTCCAGAAAAGCAAGTTTTAGCGACTGAGTTGGGTTGTGATCATGTTTTTCTTTCTTCGGATTCTCAATGGGTACAGAACCTTAAAGATGTCACTGAGGGACGTGGCGTAAATATCATTTTAGATTCTGTTGGTGCCCCAATTGTTTCTGAAAATTTACAAGTGCTAGCCCCCTTTGGCAGGTTTGTGTTTTACGGTGCGACCAGCCATCAATGGGCGACCATTTCGTCTGAACATGCGCTGCACTTACTCTTTAACAATCAAGCGTTTATTGGGTTTGCTGTACCTGGATTTGTAGAGTCTAGGACTGGTTATGCTGTTGATCTGACGGCAAAGCTACTTAGCTACGTAGACCGAGGAGAACTAAAGGTCATTGTCAAAGATGTGTTTCCTTTAGAGCAAGCAGCTGAGGCACATCAAGCTATTGAAGAACGACGGACTGTCGGCAAGGTGGTTTTAAGAGTTGAATAATCAATTATACTCGTATTATTCTTAAGTTTGAAACATCGGCGCCGATATAAAGATGACACTGAGACTAAGGGTAAAAACCACTTGTAAGTGTGGTAACTTGACAAGAGTTGTGGAAAGTGGTTGAAAAGAAAATATGAACTTTGAACAAATTGCCCTTGAAACGCGCGACCGATTAGAAATAGCAGATGCTTTGTATCGCTTCGTTGCAGGAATTGACTTTAACAATGAAGAGTTTTTTGTCTCAGCATTGGCGCCGGATTCAATTGTGGATATGACACCTGGTAACAAATCCGCTTGACCCAGCAGTGACCCTCAAAAATAAGTACGGTAGCAATGATTAAGCACCGCAGTGGAGTGACCTCGAAACCCGGATTTCTCACAAGCGAGAAGAAATTCTTAGTTTGGGTAAAGTTAATAA
>ERZ1066124.181-NODE-181-length-58457-cov-23.057567_pt1 | contig 58457 bp, 71 predicted proteins | sample MGYA00382771_ERZ1066124 | MGnify/ENA primary metagenome ERZ1066124 (study PRJEB33369, sample SAMEA5778354) | biofilm metagenome | biome: Industrial cooling water; feature: Water cooling tower basin; material: Biofilm | place: United Arab Emirates | collected... | reverse complement strand
AAATTAAAGCAAAGAAAACTTTGCACTGTCAGGACTTCCCCAATATCAATTTTGATGACAGCGACGATTGCTATTGGATCTTGACTCGCAAACGCGGCAAATTGGGACGCGGGGCACAAATGCAGGCGGCGATCGAGAATATTCTTGCTATCAAAGAACTCGATCGCGAATCCGTCGAAGCAATCTGCTCAGACGAACTCGGCATGGCTCACCGTTTGTCTAAACGCTATCCCAGAGCGCAACTGCTCAAACAGAGCGGGATTCTGCAACTTGCAGATCGCGGCGTTGAATTCTCAAATTCTGATCCGCGTTGTATTGCAATTCAGCAATTCGCAGTTAAATACGCGAAACAGTTCCGATACTATTTCGGACTAACGATCGCACCGGAATACACGGACTCACAAGGACGCAGGCGACACACAGCGATCGATATCTGTGGCAAGTTACTCAAACTGATTGGGCTGACAATCAAGGCGAATCGCACTCAAGGCAAGCGCGGGGAACAAAAGCGCGTGTACACAGTGGCTATTGATCGCGTCAAACAAGACGATCAAGACACAGCTTGGAAATATCGCGATAAAGCACTCGCAGCAGCGCGGGAACGGCTGAATCTGATTGCACCGATCGAACTGTCTGAATCGCAATCTGAACCAGAATCGCCATTCAGAACAGAAGAAAAGCAAATCGCTCGGATTGAGTCAGAACAGGACTTTGAGACTCCGTATTCACAGGATTTTAGGAGGCGATCGGCGTGAACGATAACCCCGAATCGAATAACGAGCAGTCATCGCAGGACGATGTTAGATTGCGATGCCACAAATTAATCGATCGCATTGCCAAACGTCCCGGATCAGCAAAATTGCTGGCACTGGCAGAAAAAGCATTAATTCTCTACTCGGAATACAAAGGAACTCGCAAAAATGACACCCGAATCTGAAAAAATGCTGGCTGAAATGTTTCTGCGCCAGGAACGCATGATGCAAGAAATTCGAGCGCTCCGAGCGCAACTCGAAGGACATCCAGCGATCGCGGATGGTTGGATGGATGCAAAAGACGCAGCGATCGCGCTTCAATCACATGGCATCAAATCAAAACGGCAACTTCAGAAAATGAGGCTTGATGGCATATTTAGCGAATCTAAGGGCGAAATTAGCAACACCAGTAACGGTGAACGTCCGACATGGCTCTATCACGTTCCAAGCTGTAGAAAGGTATTACAGCGGCGGTTTCGTGCGCTTCCCTAGAATCATGCGATCGTATACTTCCTGATTTGTCGCATCGGTCAGCCAGTGATGATACTGCTTTTGATGAACGGCGGCGGAATGTCCCATCATTGAAGCCATTGTGCTGACTGGTAGCCCTTCTTTGATTGATCCTCGAATGGCGTAAGCATGACGCAGATTGTAGGCGGGAAAAGGGATTTCGTATCTCTGGAACTGCCTTTTATTGCGATCGCCATAATCAGACGGGCGATGACCTTTTACGTTTGGGCGGATGACCTCGATTAAATTCCATCGCTCTGACCAATCTGGCGGAATTGCTCTTGTAACGTGATATCCGGTCTTAGTTTCGTCAAGAACTCGCACAGTATGAACGTCAACGAATTCGCAGAAGAAAGCCTCATGCGGTCTTAGTCCGAACGTTGCCATCATGCCGTATACCCACTTCCAACCAGCGTTAGGAATGCGATCGCGCCATTCTGCGATTAGTTCATCTGATGGGATATCTCGCGGGTTTAAGGATTGATGACCGTAATCGCCTGCATAGCCTGATAAATCGATTTTGATGTCCGCATAGTCGCAAAGTGCCTGTAATCGTTGACAGGTGCGTTTTCGTGTCTCTGTGTGCGGTTCCGTTGCGAGGATGACAGCGAGTACATCGGCTTCGGTTAGTGCCTTGTCTTGTGGCAGTCTTGAAAGCGTTTTTTGCCAACCATACCGCCATGTCGATTCTTTGATTCTGTTAGAGCCTAGATATTTCTGCTTGAATTTCTCCACTAATTGAGAGACGGGTATTTCATCAAGACTCGGAGCGCGATCGCGCCTCCAGATGCACCATTCAAAGGTTTCTCTCATTAACTGATCTGCAAGTTCATGACATTGGGATTCTGCAAACTGCACTCCGGTTTTATTTGCAGGAATGCCCAAACTGAATTCGCCGCGCTCAGTACCGACACCTGATCGACTGGGGACAGTGGCACGAATTATAAGTGTTCCGCCATTGCTTTTAATGCGCGGCTTGATTCCAGCCTCCCTTAGTCGTTGGTTGGCAGCATCGATCGCCTTGTCTAGATTGAACTTCGGCATCCCCAAATAATCCCCAATTTTTCTGATATTTTTGGACATTTTAGGACGTTTCGCAACGATTACCTACCTTACATAAAGCGCCTGAAAGACTGAAACAGCAAGATACACAGCAGATTTAGAAATTTAAGACATTATCCTTCACACGGATGGGGTCACTGGTTCAAATCCAGTATCGCCCATTGACTTATAAGAAGCCGAGCGCAATAGACCGTCAGGGCGGCTTCAGAACAAAATTCTGATCAACAGGTTACGCACTACGCGCTATGAGAGCGGTTGCAAGCTTGGTCAATTCTGCGATGTTTACGGATTGTGCCTGTGCGACTGCCAAATGACCGTTGATTGCTTGATTTTGCTCCCGAATTGCTTCCGTTAGGGTTTCGATACTTTTTGCAGTTGCCTTCTGTTGAGTGGCAAGCTGGCTGACGTTGAGGGATAAAGCTTCGATCGGTGCTGTAAGTCGATCGAAGTTGCGGGCATCATCATCGCGCATCGATACGAGCAGTTCAACAATCGTTTTTAGTGTCTGTTTTTCAAAAGATTCGGGCATTAGAGCGAGTCCTTAAGTGAGTTCAAAATGCGATCGCGCTTTGAAGCTTGACTGATTCTTGTTGAGATTTGCTAATCGTTTTTCCTGGATTATGGCTTGTTCCCGAAAAACAAGCAATGGCGCATTCTTTACACGGCGCAAGAAGGCGGATGATCTCGAAACACCGATTCCAAGTCATAATGAGGTCAGCGTTAACACGACCCAACACATGATGGACGCTTTTGAACCTGTTCCGCCTACCTGGACACAAACGGCGGTGCACGCTTACTCTTTCACTTGTCCAACTTGTCACAAGTCTTCTAAAGAATCCGATCGCGTTTGGATTAATCGTCGATCGCCTGTTTTTACCGAAGACTACCGCAAGAAATGGCAAGAGTTTTATCACTGTCAATGCGGACAAGTGTGGTGGGCTTGGAGCAATGAGCGTCCCCCTGGTGAACTTGGTAATCGCGAAGACGAAACCCGCCGCAGTCGATTCGATTCATTTAACCCTTTTGACGATTTTTAGGTATTAAATCTCGAATTTCTCGCAGTAATGGCAATGACGGGACGGTTCTCGATCGAGGTTGTGTCAAAATGCCGTGTCGAGGACTGAGGAGAAACGCGAGGAAAAATAAACCGGATGCGACCATGACGATCGCGGCTCCTGACGGCAAATTGTAGAAGTAGCTGAGATACATGCCGCTAATACTAGAGAGAATCCCGATCGCGGCTCCTAAAATCATCACATGATGCAATCGTTTAACGAGTAAGTAAGCGGTTGCACCAGGTGTAATTAATAGCGATAACACGAGAATTACGCCAACTGCTTTCATACTGGCAACGATCGTTAAAGCGATCAGCACCATTAAGCCTAAATTTAATAGATTCGTCGGAAGTCCTGCGGCTTGTGCGCCCAACGAATCGAACGTATAGAAGAGTAGTTCTTTATAGAAAAGAAAGACGATCGCTAAAATGACCGCAGCAATGATCGCGGTATCTCGAACATCGCTAACGGTAACGCCTAAGATATTACCAAACAGAAAATGATTCAAATCGATCTTGTTGTCTTTTTGAATCACAGTAATTAATGTAATACCCAATGCGAAGAAGGCACTAAAGACAATACCCATCGCAGCATCTTCTTTAATCGGCGATCGCGCTCGTATCCAGGCAATGATTACGGTACTCAGAACGCCTGCAATAAATGCACCAACAAAAATATTAAATCCGAATAGAAATGCGATCGCTAATCCCGGTAAGACAGAGTGACTGATCGCATCTCCTAATAAAGCGAGTCGCTGAACGATTAGATAGCTTCCGACGATCGCACAAATCAATCCGACTAGAATCGCAATGATGAGCGATCGCTGCATGAATCCATACTGTAATGGCTCGATGAGGGCATCCATGATTAAGCAGCTTCCGAGAAAAAGACAACTCGACCACCGTAAGCCTGTTCGAGATTTTCTTGGGTCAAGACTTGCTGACGAGTTCCGCTTGCAACTAGCGATTTGTTCAGCAGGATTAAATCATCGAAGTGTGCGATCGATTCTCCAAGATCGTGATTCACGACCAGAATTAATTTATTCTCACGAGTCAATTCTTTGAACACATCGAACATAATCGCCTGTGTTTTCTGATCGATTCCCACAAATGGTTCATCAAAGCAAAAGACCTCTGCTTGTTGTGCTAGTGCACGTGCGAGAAAGACTCGTTGCTGTTGACCGCCCGAAAGATCCGAGATTGCTCGATCGCGAAATTCGATCATTCCCACCCGCTCTAATGCCTGAGTCGCTAACCGCCGACTAATCGAGGAATATCGCTGAAACCATCCCGTTTTCTTGGTGCGTCCCATCATGACCACATCCCAAACCGTGACCGGATAGCTCCAGTCAATTTGCGATCGCTGTGGCACATAAGCCACTTGATCCAACTGATCAACCAAGGGTTTGCCCTGATAAAGCACCTTGCCGCTAATCGTCGGAATCAAACCCAACATGGCTTTAATCAGCGTACTTTTTCCGGCTCCATTCGGTCCGAAGATGCCCACTAAGCGACCGGGTTTTACCGAAAAGCTGACATCGGTGAGCGCATCGATCGCGCGATATTTCACGCTCAAGTTATCGACCACCAGATTCGACGCGGCTTGTTGCGCTTGAGTGTGCACCGTGAATCGGGGATTGGGGCTGGCATTGTCAAAAAAGGAAGCCGATTGCATAGGGGTTTCTCCAGTCAAAAATGAAAGAAAAATGAAAGCCGCTAGTTAATAAAGTACCGCAAAAAATGAAAGGATTATGAAAGCTGAGAAAAAATTTGGTATTTGTTGATCCTGATTCTGAGTTTAGGCAAAGCGATCGAGCGCGCAATCAGCTTTCGGGAAGACGATCGCATTTGCCCATCGACACATCTATGATGGAATCTGCATTTATTTCGGAAGTTCAGCTTTGAATCAGTTTTCTTTTCAGTGTCAAGCCCGCTGCAACCACACTCACGCCCGCGCTGGAGTTTTTCACACCCCGCATGGAATCGTTGAAACACCGCGCTTTATGCCTGTCGGCACGTTGGCGAATGTGAAAACGATGACACCCGCCCAACTCGAAGCGACCGGGGCACAGATGGTGCTATCGAATACGTATCATTTGCACTTGCAGCCAGGGGAAGACATTGTAGAAAAGGCTGGTGGCGTTCATCGGTTTATGAATTGGTCGAAACCGATGCTGACGGATTCGGGCGGATTTCAGGTGTTTAGCTTGAGCGAAATGCGATCGATTACCGATGAGGGCGTAACGTTTCGATCGCCGCGTGATGGTCAAATGATCAAAATTACGCCGGAAAAGTCGATCGAGATTCAGAATGCGCTCGGTGCAGATGTGATCATGGCGTTCGATGAATGTCCACCGCCAGGAGTCGGACGCGATGCAACTGAGAAAGCAACGAGTCGAACGTATGAATGGTTAAAGCGTTGTATCGAGGCACATAAACGATCCGATCAAGCTTTATTTGGAATTGTTCAAGGTGGAGAATTTTTAGACCTCAGAGCCGAAGCGGTTCGACAGTTAGCGGATTTAGATTTGCCGGGATATGCGATCGGCGGTGTCAGTGTGGGAGAAGCTCCGGAGATTATCGATCGAGTTGTTCAAGCCACTACGCCGTTATTACCCGAACAGAAGCCCCGATATTTAATGGGAGTGGGAACGTATCGAGAAATGGCACGAGCGATCGCGGCGGGAATGGATTTATTCGACTGTGTGATTCCGACTCGATTAGCCCGACACGGAGCGGCTTTAGTGCAGGGAGAACGCTGGAATCTGAAGAATGCGAAATTCCGTGAAGATTTTACGCCGATCGATGAAGCTTGCCCTTGCTATACCTGTCAGAATTTCAGTCGGGCTTATGTGAGTCATTTACTGCGATCGCAAGAACTGCTTGCCTATACGCTAATCTCGATTCATAACATTACCGAACTGATTCGATTTACCCAACAGATTCGAGCCGCTATTTTTAACGGCACATTTCATACCGAATTTGCAGCATGGCTCAAGCCAGTAGAGTGACATGGAACTTTACGATCGCGATTTTCTCCAATGGACGCAGCAGCAAGCCGAACTTCTTCAGAAAGGACGCTGGGCAGAGTTGGACATCAAAAATTTGGTTGAGGAACTAGAAGCTTTGGGACGGAGCGAACAGAAAGAACTTGGAAGTTATTTGCAAGTTTTGATTTTGCACGTGTTGAAATGGCAATACCAATCGGAACGCAGAACAAGAAGCTGGGAAACGACGATCGCTAACTGTCGAGATCAAATTCGGGACTGTTTAGAAGACACACCTAGCTTGCAGCGATTTCTTCAAGATTCAAACCGGATCGAGAAATACTATCGACGAGCATGTAGAGAAGCCGCGAAAGAAACGCAACTATCGATCGACATTTTCCCGGTTAGTTGTCCTTATTCGATCGACCAACTTCTCAATTCAGATTTTCCGATTTAGCTCTCTGCCAACGTAAAGACGAAGCTCGAATCATGTTAAAATCCGTATCAATTATGAGTCCTGTGTTGGAGAGGTCATCGAGTCATGGAAGCAGTAATGCTACTCGCAAAATTGCCCGAAGCTTATTCGATTTTTGATCCGCTGGTAGATGTTCTGCCTGTGATTCCTGTGTTCTTTCTGTTGCTGGCATTTGTTTGGCAAGCAGCAGTCGGTTTCAAATAAATCACTGGAACAAAACGATAAAAAGAGAGGGGGCAATTTTGACCCCCTTTTTTGCGAATTCTAATCGTTAAGATAAGAGTACGAGAATAAAATTCGGTTCATGAACATTACGCTTCAGTCGGAACAAGAGCAGTTCGTGCAAGCTTTGATCGAATCGGGACAGTTTGCAAATGCAGAGGAAGTTGTCCAAGCGGCAATTCGATCGCTGTTTGAACAAAATCGGCTTGCGATCGAATGCGCTAAACTCGACCCACAAGAAGAACAAGCGATCGCGGAACAAGGGATGGAGTTTGAGCTAGAGACATGGAGCGAATACTAAGAGCCGAAATCTGGTGGGCGGATTTGAATCCAACTCGCGGACGAGAACAAGCAGGAATTCGCCCCGTTTTGATCATCAGCCAAGATACGTTTAATCAACGTTCGGGAACCGTAATCGCTTTGGCGGTGACAAGTCAAGAACCCAGAGCAGCGTTTCCTCTAACTTTGGAATTAACAAGCGCACAGTTGCCAAAGCGATCGTGGGTGAAAATGAGTCAAATTCGTACCCTTTCTACAGAACGATTAGATACAAAGATCAGCAGCGTTTCCGCAGAGGAACTAGAGCAGATTATCGAGGGACTAAATCAACTGGTGGGATAAGATTACTTGCGTCCACCGATCGCTTTTTGGAACGCGGGTCGCTCTGCCAATCGCTTTATGTAATCCAGAACATTCGGATATTCACTCAAATCGAGTCGCAACATCAGCGGAATGTAAGCCAACATTGAACCGACTGCGATATCTGATACCGTGAATTCGTCGCCTGCAATAAACTTCCGCTTGCCGAAAATCTCATCGAGCGGTTTCATTAAACGAGGCATTTCCCGTTCTCGATTGGCTTCGACAAAAACTCCAGGACCTAAAGTGGCATTGGCAAAGAGAACCCACTGAGCCGCGATCGCTCTTTCATTCAAATCCGATTGACCATATTTCTCGTGCAGATAGAGCAAGATCGCTCCGGATTCCCAGAGCTTGAGATCGCCATCTACGATCGCGGGAACTTTGGCGAACGGATTGATCTCGCGAAAGTCCGGTTGCTGGTGTTCTCCAGCCTGCATATCGAGCAGAATGAACTCGTAGGGAATCTCTAATTCTTCGAGATACCATTGCACGATCGAAGCTCGACTCCGTGCACCACCATACAGCTTCAGCATATTTACAAAACTTCGTGAGTGTACTTATGTTGTTTTACATTATCCTCAGTTTTGACAATGCGCTGTGAGTTGAGGACACGTTTACGATCGACTGAAAAGTTAAAATCGGTGCGAGTTGTGCCTGCGGGAATGTGAGATTGAGCGCTGGTTTTAGCTTTGTAAGTCCGAGCGGATGAAGTGGCGCGGAAGGCGAAATCATCACAGAATTGGACATCAGCGGGGAAATTTTCGGGCACGTGGAGCGAATCATCGGTGATGACAGTTCCGATCGTGGTTGCGGTCGCCAATTGATATGAGGTGGGAATGCCTTTGACGATCGCTTCAAGTGCAGCGGATGGAATCGGTTCAACGACGCGGACTTCGTGAACACCGTCATCGTCTTTGATAAAACAAGTGGCTAAGCCGACTACGAGATAATCATCGCTTGCGAGGTCGGCGGTTTGAGGGTAGGAAATCGTCTGAGTCATAGAGATGAGGAGAACAGATTGTGCGATCGTATCAAGCGCGATCGACGCAATGCGCGAGAAAGACGTAATTCTTAACTGTGGTTGCGAAAGTAGAGGACAATGAATTTGCCAAGCTTAAAACTTTGACGCAAAAGAGAGCGAATGGAATGACCTTCAACACCGTGACAACACAGCCGTTTTCCGATCAAAAGCCTGGAACTTCGGGTTTGCGGAAGCTTGTAACTGTCTTTCAGCAACCGCATTATTTAGAGAATTTCGTGCAGGCAATTTTCGATAGTATTGGCGATTTTGCTGGACAGACTTTGGTTCTGGGGGGCGATGGTCGCTTCTACAATCGACAAGCCGTTCAAATTATTCTCAAGATGGCGGCAGCGAACGGATTTGGGCGCGTGAAAGTGGGTCAGGGTGGTATCCTTTCGACTCCTGCGACTTCTGCTGTGATTCGGAAATATAACGCTTTTGGTGGCATCATTTTGTCGGCAAGTCATAATCCGGGCGGTCCAGATGGCGACTTTGGGATTAAATACAACATCGAGAACGGCGGACCCGCACCGGAGAAAGTGACTGATGCAATTTACGATCGCAGTAAAACCATCACCGAGTATAAAATTTCTGATGCTCCAGATGTGAATTTAGACATTCTTGGAACAACACAACTCGACGGAATGACCGTTGAAGTGATCGATTCGGTGATTGATTATGCGGCGTTGATGGAATCGCTGTTTGATTTTGGTCAGATTCGGCAGTTGTTCACGAACGGAAAGTTTCGGATGTGCATGGATTCGCTGCATGCGGTCACAGGTTCGTATGCCCATGCAATTTTTGAAGGTCGATTAGGTGCACCGAAAGGAACGGTTCAGAATGGCACACCACTCGAAGATTTTGGCGGCGGACACCCTGATCCGAACTTGGTCTACGCCCATGATTTAGTCGAAGTCATGTTTGGTGAAAATGCGCCGGATTTCGGAGCGGCTTCGGATGGGGATGGCGATCGTAATATGATTCTCGGTCGGCACTTTTTCGTCACACCGAGTGATAGTTTGGCGGTTTTAGCGGCGAATGCAACCTTAGTTCCGGGCTATCGGAATGGACTGGCGGGAATTGCTCGATCGATGCCGACTTCACAAGCGCCCGATCGTGTGGCGGCAAAACTCGGAATTGATTGCTATGAAACGCCTACGGGATGGAAGTTTTTTGGCAATCTGCTCGATGCTGGGAAAGCGACGCTTTGTGGTGAAGAAAGCTTTGGAACCGGATCGAATCACATCCGGGAAAAGGATGGATTGTGGGCGGTTCTATTTTGGTTGAACATTCTCGCAGTCACTGGAAAGTCTGTTGAAGAATTGATGCGAGAACATTGGAGAACCTATGGACGGAACTATTATTCTCGGCATGACTATGAAGCGATCGATAGCGATCGGGCAAATACCTTGATCACGCAACTGAGAGATAAGCTCCCCACGCTAAAAGGTCAGAAGTTTGGTAGCTATGAAGTCGAGTACAGTGATGACTTTAGCTATACTGACCCGATCGATGGCAGTGTCAGCAACAAACAAGGAGTGCGAATCGGCTTTACTGATGGATCGAGAATTGTGTTCCGACTGTCGGGAACGGGAACACAGGGCGCAACTCTACGACTGTATGTAGAACGGTACGAAGCTGACCCGGCGAAACATGATGCTGATCCACAGATGGCATTAGCAGAATTGATTCAAATTGCGGATTCAATCGCGCAGATTAAATCGCTAACGGGAATGGACAAACCGACGGTGATCACCTGATTCGTGATTTCGATGTTGAACGATTGGGGAATCACATCGGATTATGGAATATCCGGGGTAGAGACGCGATTAATCGCGTCTCTACGGGTCGTCGGATGATCGATCGCATTCAATTTGGGGGCAACACATCATGCAATGGCGCGTTATTGCCATCGGAATCACGATCGCGAATCTCCTTTCAATTCCCCCTGCCCAATCCGCCCGAATCGCCTGCCCGACCGAGGTTGAACCCCTCGTTCAAGCCCTCCTACCAGATTTACCCGGCTATGCAAATCGAATCACTGTACGGGCACGTCTCGGATCTGTTCAACTCCCCAGAAATTCCGTCATTCTCGCAGGGCGACCAGAATTTGCACCTTTGCCATTGAACAGTGCGCGACCGATCGATCCAACCCTAAAACAAGCCTTCATCACCACACTAGAGCGAGAAACCGTCAGCGGAAAACCTGTAGATCTTCAACAATTTCACTGGCTCTTTCTCACCCGCACTCAAGAAGGCTGGCAGCTTGCATTAATGTTTACTCGCATCGGAACAACCACACCCAATCAGCCAATCACTCCTCCACGAGACAGCCGTGAAGGAGCGATCGGACAAGCAATTCAATTGTGGTTACGCGACTGTAATACTCGTGGAATTCGAGTGAGACGTTAAGCGTAGTTCGAGAGCGAGTCCAGGAATTTCTTCGCTGTCATAGCAGTAGAATGCAACCATTGCTAATTCCTCTTATCGCTCCATTGCTTCAACAGACTTCGGAACTGCTGCTGTGAGAATTTCGTTTCCAGTCTCAGTCACTAAGACATCATCTTCAATCCGAATACCAATTCCGCGCCAGCGATCGCTCACTTGAGGCTGTCCTTCGATCGGCTCAAAGTCAGATCGAATATAAATCCCTGGCTCAACCGTGATCACTTGTCCCGCTTGGAAGTTCAGCCAGTTCTCACCAATTTTCCGCGCCCCCGCATCATGCACATCTAGCCCCAACCAATGTCCAGTTCCGTGCATAAAGAACGCTTTGTACTTCTCTTCTTTGATGATTTCCTCAATGTCACCTTGCAGCAATCCTAATTCCATCAATCCTTCGGTAATGGTTCGCACTGCCGTATCGTGAAACTGATTCCAAGGATTTCCGGGCTTGATTTGCTCGATCGCACTCAATTGCGCTTTCAACACCAATTCATACAAAATCCGCTGTTCCTCAGTAAACTTATCCCCGACCGGATAAGTCCGCGTGATATCCGAGTTGTAATAGTTATAAGAACATCCCGCATCAATCAGCAATAGTTCTCCGTCTTGCATTTGTCGATCGTTCTCTGTGTAATGCAGAATGCAAGAATTGTTTCCCGAAGCCACGATCGACGGATAAGCAATTCCTTGCCCACCTCGAAGCCTGAATAGATGCTCCATCTGTGCCTGAATCTCGTATTCATACAATCCAGGCTTACGAATTTCCAGAGCTAGATTGTGAGCTTCTGCCGCAATTTCGACTGCCTTTCGCATCTCTGAGAGTTCATACTCGCTCTTCACGACTCTCATTGGGTGAAGCGTAAAGCTCGGATCTTCGATCGCAGTCGGTCCTACTCCATTCCGGTCATACAGCGCAATAAACCGCTGCCACAATCTAAGCACTCGGTTATTAAACCCCTGATCGCGCCCGAAGTGATAATAAAGCCGTTCTGCTTTGGTCACATACTGCGCGAGCTTCTCATCCAATTCCGCGATCGGATACGCTTCATCTGCTCCATACTTTTCCTTCGCCGCCTCAACTCCAATCCGATAGCCTGTCCAAGTTTCCTTCAATCGATCCTTCGGCTGCACGAACAGAATAAACTTATGCTCCTCATGCCAAGGTGCAAAGACCGCAACCGCATCCGCCTCATTAAATCCTGTTAGGTAGAAAAAATCGCTATCTTGCCGGAAGTTATATTCCACATCGTTGTGCATCACTGCCAGCGGAGCACTGCGGAAAATCGCGGTTCCGTTACCGATTTTGGACATAAAGCGATCGCGGCGTTGCTTGAATTCGGAATGAAGCATGAATCTCAACTCTGGAAGGTCTTCAGCCTATATTTTAGAGCGGATTTTGCTGTTGATTTGTTCATTACGATTTGACATGTTTAGTACGCTTGCTCCAAGCTGAACTAAGATAGAACAATTGCTTTGGGCAAGGTTATGGATCTAGAGAAGCCATTAGGGTCAGTAATTCAAGGATCTCTGAGCCAAGGATTAGAAGTTCGACTACATCCAGATGTGTCGGTCGAAGAGATGCGAGTCGGAAAGTTCTTGGTTGTGCAGGGAACTCGATCGCGCTTTTTCTGTATGCTAACCGATGTTTCTCTCGGAACCTCCAGCCAGCGCATTATCGCCAATCCCCCAGAGCCAACGAATTTATTTCTGCAAGAAGTTCTCGCAGGCAGTGGAACATACGGCACGATCGAGCTTTCCCCGATGCTGATGTTCACCCCAACCGATCAGCCTGTGAAGAAGAAAACTTCCTCAAAGCTGGCATCGTTTGAAGCGAATTCGAGTGAAGCGATCGAGCTTTTACCCGTCAAAACCATTCCGAGCCACTTCAGCCAGGTGTATGACGCGAGTGAGCGAGATTTCCGAGCCGTATTCGGTTGGGAAGATGATCCGCATCGACGGAATTTCGCGATCGGACAACCGATCGATATGGATGTGCCGATTTGTTTAGATCTCGATCGCTTCGTCGAACGTAGTAACGGTGTATTCGGTAAATCTGGAACTGGAAAATCCTTCCTTACCCGATTGTTACTAGCAGGCATTGTTCGCAAACAAGCTGCGGTGAATCTCATCTTTGATATGCACTCAGAATACGGCTGGGAAGCGACACGAGAAGGCAAACAGTTCAGCACTGTAAAAGGCTTACGACAATTGTTTCCTGGACAAGTGCAGATTTTCACACTCGATCCCGATTCTACAAAGCGTCGGGGTGTGCGTGATGCTCAAGAACTTTATGTAAGCTACGACCAAATCGATGTTGAAGACTTAATGCTAGTTCGGGGTGAGTTAAACCTCTCTGAAGCTGCATTAGAAAACGCGATCATTCTTCGCAATGAATTTGGTAAAGCTTGGATCAATCGCCTGCTCACAATGAGCAATGGTGAGATTCAAGAGTTCTGTGAAACCAAGATGGGCAGTAAGTCCTCGATCATGGCACTTCAGCGGAAGCTCAATCGCTTAGATGAACTCAAGTACATTCGCAATAGTTGTCCGCATAACTATGTGGGTCAGATTTTGGACTGTATCGAGAATGGAAAGCATGTAGTGATCGAGTTTGGATCGCAGTCAAATCTACTCTCTTACATGCTGGCAACGAACATTATTGCTCGGCGGATTCACCAAGCTTATGTGCGAAAAGCTGAGAAGTTTCTGCAAACTAAGGAAATTAGCGATCGACCAACACAGCTAGTCATTACGATCGAAGAAGCCCACCGATTCCTCGATCCGTCTACTGTGGGACAAACCATCTTTGGTACGATCGCCCGTGAAATGCGAAAGTACTTTGTTACTTTGCTAGTCGTCGATCAACGTCCATCAGGCATTGATAACGAAGTGATGTCCCAGATCGGAACTCGTATCACAGCGCTACTGAATGACGAGAAAGATATCGATGCGATCTTTACCGGAGTTTCGGGCGGGCAAAGTCTACGATCGGTACTTGCCAAACTCGACTCTAAACAACAAGCATTAATTCTCGGTCATGCAGTTCCGATGCCTGTTGTCGTTCGGACTCGCCCGTATGACGAAACGTTTTACAGCGAGATCGGAGACACCGCTTGGGAAGAACTCCCCGATGTCGAAGTGTTTCGGGCGGCTGAGGCTGCGAAGGCGGATTTAGGATTCTAGTTGCGATTGTAATTTCAATCAATGCTGCCATTCGACAAGGCTAACTGATCACGTGCCAAAATACACTCCTAGTATTGCCATAGATAGATGAGCTTACAGGAGTGTAATTTTTATATTGCAGCATTCATTCCCATCCTGCTCTTCCTATGATCGCTTCACGAATTGCATGGATTACCGTTGCAGGTTCCGCTTTGCTTGGGGCAAGTCCTGCCATCGCTGGTACATTTTATTCAATCACACCGCTTCCCTTTCAACCCGCCGATTTGAACAATTCCGGCGACGTTGTAGGTCAACAATACTTGTGGCGAAATGGCACACTGTTCGACATCAGAACGTTTCCGGGAGCAACCGATACAACCCTAAATGCAAGAGGCATCAATGATACGGGTTGGATTGTCGGAGATGGACTCAGAAGCGATCGCTCCGCCCCATTCTTTGACATCGCCAACAATCGCGGTTTTGTTTTCAATGGTCGGGATATCACGCCGATTCCACCTACTACATTCACGATTCCGGCGGCTCGCACCATTGCCACCGATGTGAATAATCAAAATCAAGTTCTCGTGAATGAGCAACTGGTTGGTACAGGTGTCTCCGGAGTCACCTTCCGTCTTGAACCGGATGGAAGTCGGACTCCCCTGTTTCAGACGGCTCGATTTGGAGCAATTGATGCACGCGCGACCAACAATCGAGGGCAAGCGGTTGGGACATCGCTCTCCAGTGGGCGTACAGGTCCTGGGGCTGCCTATCTTTCTGATGGCACAATCACGACACCGCTGATTAGTTCTGGTTATTGTTCAACCTTTATCGATTTCATTGTCCCAAGATGTGAACAAGGGGTCACGAATCCACCCCAACCGATCGCGCTTAATCTAAACGATCGCGGGCAAGTCGTGGGAGCGGGTCCACTGATTCGTGCGAACGACGCACCCCTTCGGGCGATAATTTGGGAAAACCCGCTTACAAATCCCTTTGGTAAAGATTTAGGCAGTTTTGGACAAGGAGTGAGTGAAGGCTTTGGTCGAAATCTTGAAAGTATTGCGAATGGAATTAACACGTCAGGTGATGTTGTGGGATACGCCTATGCTCCGAATGGCGAACGTCGTGCAGTACTTTGGCAGAACGGACAGCTTATCGATCTCAATGATCAGAGCGTTTTAGATTCTAGTTGGAAGCTCACCAATGCGTTGAAGATCAACGGTGCGGGGCAAATTATTGGCATCGGATCGTTTAATGGTCAGGAAACGGGTTTCCTCTTGTCTCCAGAGCCGATTCCAGAACCTAATCAGGTGCTTGGCTCCTCGATCGCTGGGGTCGGAATGTTTCTAGCTTGCCTTCTTCGCAAGCGTCGCAGTCGCTAGATTTAGAACAACTGGTATTTCTGGATCGAGCGTATTATGAGAAAAAGCGCGATCGACTTTCTATGAGCATCACACTGAATCCTGAACAAGAGCGATTTATCCAACAGAAGCTGAACTCCGGCAAATATCAAAACGCTGAGCAAATCATTCACGAAGCTTTTCAACTCCTAGAAAAGTGGGAACAGTACCAACAGTGGACGAAAGAAACTCGTGAGAAAGTTCAAGTTGGTTTAGCGGAATTAGAGCGAGGAGAAGGGCTAGACAGCGAAGAGGTCATTGCACAGCTGCGATCGAGAATTCAGGAAGCGCGATCGAAAAAATAATAAGTACTATGCCCACGCCGGAACAAGAATGGATTGAGGAAATACGGGCAAAAATCGATGAAGATTTTGCTGCACTTGAACGTGGGGAAACTCTGGATGGAGAAACTTTCGTGAATCAACTTCTGGAGAAACTTGAGCAAAGCTGCGATCGAGGATGAGTCGTTGTGATGCGATCGCGCCCTCAACTCGTTCGATCGTGAGCAACGAAACCGCCTGCACGATAAAATACTAATTATCGAGATTAGAAGAACTATGTCTCCTCAAGTTGTAACTCCTATTTTAATGATTGAGCCATCATCGTGGCTTCGATCTGGAATTACGATCGAGAAAATCGATCAAGTCAATCTCGTAAAGTTCACACCTGAGCTACAGACTCGATTAGAAGAACTGCTAGACAAGCACAAATCAGGATCTCTATCTCAAGAAGAGGAAGCTGAATACGCTGGTATTTCTGAATTAGAACGGATTATGACCTTTATTAACGCTAAGTTGATCGCAAATCGTGGCAATTAACGATCGCACTCGGCAAGCAGTTCGCGATCGAGCTAAATCCCTGTGTAAATACTGTCACTCACCCGAACGCTCTAGCTCCGTCATGTTTACGATCGATCACCTCATTCCTCAATCGCTCGGCGGTTCAGATGAGCTTGATAACTTAGCACTGGCTTGTCGTCGCTGTAATGAACGTCGCTACAACTTTACGACGGCGATCGATCCTCAAACTCAGCAAGAAGTTGCTTTGTATAACCCTCGTCAACAAAGTTGGGCAGAGCATTTTATCTGGTCAGCCGACGCACTCAAAATCGTAGGAGTCACTGCTACAGGTCGCGCAACAGTTCAGCGGTTTGATTTTAACGATGAGTTTCACAACCAGGGATTTATTCAAGACTCGCGGCAGTTTTGGATACAGGGCGGTTGGCATCCACCGATAGAAGACCCGCGACAAAAAACGTGATGCGATCGCGCCCTCAACTTGTTCGATCGTAAGCACCGGAAACGCCTGCACGATGCTTTCAGAGATGCGCCTTGTTGGAAGAGATAGACGCTCGAATCGAGGGAAATCCGAGTTCCTTCGATCCAATAAGCATCGTTCTGATATTCTACGTATGCTTTCCCTGCCATCATTTCAACACATTGAATGGAATTTTGCTAAGAACAGCTTGAGCGACTAATAATAGAATCCTACGCTACGGATAAATAATTCAATGAGCACAATAAGATAATTAATATATTAACTATTTGTTCAGCAGCTATTCCTCTTTATCAAATGCCTAGTTCATCCTCGAATGCTGATTTTCTTCAACAATGGCGGTATGCCCTCGCTCCATACAATTTGGGTTACAAGCTGAAACTTGCCTCTCAACTGATGTACCGCGACTTCCTGGAGCGCCTCGAACCTTATGGTTTAACTCCGTTTCACTACCTTGTCTTGTGTTGTTTGTGGGAAGAGGATGGTCTCTCAACAACGGGCATCGCAGACAAATTAAAACAGTTAGGTGCAACGCTAACCGGAGTGGTCGATCGTATGGAAGATCGCAATCTGGTTTACCGAGAACGCGATACTAACGATCGTCGAGTTGTTCGGGTGTGGCTCACCGATGAAGGGAGAACGCTGATGAGGACGTTGCCGCCGATTGGAGCAGAGACAATCAAAAAATCGACAGAGAATATTTCTGATATCGATCAAGAAACAGTCCTAAGACTTCTTGATCAAATCGTTGAAAATCTTTTGTAGCGATTTCAGCTTCAAGAGGTTGATTTTTTAGAAATTACTTAATATATTGACTATTAATACATTGAGTTATGCCTCACAGCTTGAGATGGTGTAGGTAAAAGTCTTTGCAGCTTTTAGTCACAACAATTAAGGAGGAAAAATGCCGAAACTGAGTGTTAATCAGAAAAATTGGCTGTTGTCGGCGCACGTTGGTTTTGCTGCGCTGTGGACTGGAGCCGTTCTGAGTATGTTTCTTCTATCGCTGAGAAATGCAAATTCAACTAATGCAGAAGTGTTACATACTCTCGATGCTGCGATCACGTTACTTGATGATTGGATTGTGATTCCCTCAGCAATTGGTTCTGTCGTAACTGCCACGTTTCTTTGCTGGGTGACAAACTATGGCTTTACCAAGTTTTACTGGGTAATTACGAAGTGGGTGCTGACGACAGGATTAGTGATCTTTGGCACGTTCTGGCTGTTTCCGTGGGGTAATGTTGCGGCTCGGCTTTCAGGGCAGGAGGGGCTAGAAGCTTTGAATAATCCAATCTATGGATTTGATGCAAAAGGTGTGTTGTTCGGAACTATTATTCAGGTTCTCTTTCTCTTTGTCATCATTGGAATTTCAGTTCTGAAGCCTTGGGGTAGACGAACCACTAAAGCAAAGAGTTCGGCTAGTGCAAATTAAGTTAAAGTAACCGCATCGGTATCACAATTCAGGATATTAGGTGAGAAGCTTTTGCTACTTCACTATTCCGTCAATCTCAAACCTGGTCTGCGATGAATTTCGCCCAGGTTTTTATTGCTGAAATTGCGATCGTAACTACTCAATCGGTTCGACCAAAATTGAATTATATTTAAGCGTAATAGCAGAAGTATGATTCGGACTATGAGCTTTAACGAAGTAGTAGAAACAATTAAAAATTTAACTTTTGAGGAAAAACAGGAGATTCAAACGCTGTTAGCTCAGTACTTAAGGGAAGAGCGGCGCGAAGAAATATACACGAATTATCAGCAAAGCCGACTTGAAGAGCAGAGCGGAAAATTGAAATTCTCCTCAAATCTCGATGAATTAAAGCAACTTCTTGAAGAATAGAGATGGAAGTTAGTTTTAGTTCATCGTTTCGACGTGCGTTCAAAAAACGAGTCAAAGGCAAGACAGATTTAGAAGCTCGATTTTGGGCAAAGCTAGAAATATTTACCGCTGACCCATTCGAGCCAAGTTTGAGAACGCACAAGCTATCTGGCAAGCTCAAAGACCTTTACAGCTTCAGTCTCGAATACGATGAGAGAGTCGTGTTTTACTTTACGGAAGACGGAAACGCGGTTTTTGTTGATGTCGGTAATCACGATGAAGTGTACTGATCGCCCCCTTTCCCAAAAAATGTCGATCGAGGGCTGAATGATCTACACTCAAATAGGGTAAAATTCAACCCCGACCCTTGTTCAAATTGGAGGACATTGCCGCTTGTCTAAACAAGACCTGATTGAAATGGAAGGAACCGTCGTCGATTCGCTGCCCAACGCCATGTTTCGGGTAGACCTCGACAACGGCTTCAACGTACTCGCACACATCTCTGGAAAAATTCGACGCAACTATATCAAGATCCTTCCGGGCGATCGCGTCAAAGTCGAACTCACCCCCTACGACCTCACCAAAGGACGCATCACCTACCGCCTCAAAAACAAAGGCGGTCGATAGCTTTGCATCAAAAGAACCGTTTGACAAGCGTTATATAAAATTGTTAGGATATTGTGTTTGTAATGTTGCCGAGATAGGGCATGAAAGTACGAGCGTCAGTCAAACGAATTTGCGAGAAATGTCGCGTCATCCGTCGGAAAGGGCGCGTCATGGTGATCTGTGAAAACCCGAAGCACAAACAACGCCAGGGTTAACGAGTTTTCGTGTGCGAGTCTGCCGATTTAGGGAAAAGTTCCTAAACGCGGCAGACATTTTCGACTGTTTATCTAATTTTAGGGAGAAGTCAGCGTGGCGCGGATTGCGGGCGTAGACCTACCTCGTGACAAGCGAGTGGAAATTGGTCTTCGATATATCTACGGAATTGGACCCACCCGGTCTAGAGAGATCATCGCGAAAACAGGTGTCAATCCCGACACCCGCGTAAAAGATCTGAGCGAATCGGATGTCGCTGCACTGCGCGAAGCAGTCGAAGGCGGCTATCAAATTGAAGGAGACTTGCGACGGTTTGAATCGATGTCGATCAAGCGATTGATGGACATTGGTTGCTATCGCGGTCGTCGTCACCGGATGGGCTTGCCTGTGCGGGGTCAGCGGACTCGAACCAATGCGCGGACTCGTCGCGGCGGTCGTCGAACCGTGGCTGGGAAGAAAAAAGCTCCCGGTAAGAAATAAGGTTGATTATCTTCGGATAGTCACAGCTTGTAGGAACGTAGCAGCGTAAATTAAGAGATTTGACATGGCAAGACAACCGCAGCGGAAAACGGGTCCGCGCAAGGCGAAAAAGAACATCCCCAGTGGGGTCGCTCACATTCAATCGACCTTCAACAATACGATCGTAACGATTTCGGATACTCAAGGTGAAGTCATTTCCTGGGCATCAGCGGGATCGAGTGGCTTTAAAGGTGCAAAGAAGGGAACTCCCTTTGCGGCTCAAACCGCTGCCGAAGCTGCCGCTCGTCGCGCAATGGATCAAGGAATGCGTCAGCTTGAAGTGATGGTGAGCGGACCTGGTGCAGGACGCGAAACCGCGATTCGAGCGTTACAGGGCACTGGAATTGAAATCACCCTGATCCGCGATGTCACCCCGATTCCTCACAACGGTTGTCGTCCGCCGAAACGCCGTCGCGTTTAATCGTGAATTTGCTGTCTATAATGGACGGCACGAAACGGGTTGGATGTCAAATTGAGGGATCACAATCCCTCACACTCAAGGAGAAAGGGAGGCTACTCCGTGGCACAGTTTCAGGTCGAATGTATTGATACCACGACGGAACAGGATCAAAGTCAGTACAGCAAGTTCATTTTGGAGCCGCTAGAGCGGGGACAAGGAACGACGGTTGGAAATGCGCTTCGTCGCGTGTTGCTGTCGAACTTAGAAGGCGCAGCGGTAACGGCGGTCAGACTTGCAGGCGTAACTCACGAGTTTGCAACGATTCCGGGCGTTCGGGAAGATGTGCTGGATATCATGCTGAACATGAAAAAGCTGGTGTTCAGAACGTATTCTTCGCAGCCTCAGATTGGACGGCTGTTGGTGCAAGGTCCCGCGACGGTGACGGCTGAAAGCTTTGATTTACCGTCCGAAGTGGAAATGGTTGATCCGGATCAATATATTGCAACGCTCTCGCCTAACGCGACGTTAGAGATGGAGTTCAAGATTGAGAAGGGGAAAGGTTATCGGGGGGCTGGAAAGTTTACCGATGATACCGCGCTCGACTTTTTGCAAATCGACTCTGTATTCATGCCCGTGAGAAAGGTACAGTACAGCGTCGAAGATGCTCGCCAAGGTGGAACGGCTGAAAAAGACCGTTTGATCATGGAAATCTGGACAAATGGCAGTTTGACTCCGCAAGAAGCGCTGAGTCAGGCGGCAAATATCCTGGTCGATCTGTTCAATCCGCTGAAAGATATCACGTTCGAGCCTTCGGATGATGATGGAATGAGCGATGAGCGGATCGAAAATCAAATCCCGATCGAAGAATTGCAGCTTTCAGTCAGAGCTTACAACTGTCTGAAACGCGCTCAAATCAACTCGGTCGCGGACTTGCTCGACTACAGCCAAGAAGACCTACTCGAAATAAAGAATTTCGGGGCAAAGTCTGCCGAGGAAGTCGTCGAAGCACTACAACAACGGTTGGGGATTACCCTGCCGCAAGAAAAATCTAAATCCTAGTAAAAAGCTATGCGTCACGGTTGTCGAGTCCCCATGTTGGGCAAACCTGCGGATCAGCGGAAGGCACTTTTAAGAGCCTTAACCACCGAACTGATCCGCAACGGTCGTATCCAAACGACCAAAATTCGCGCTCAAGCAGTGCGATCGGAAGCTGAAAAAATGATCACCTTGGCGAAAGATGGCTCTCTTGCCGCTCGTCGTCAAGCGATGGGATACATCTACGATAAGCAGCTTGTTCATGCGTTGTTCGAGCAAGCTCCGGAACGATATGCCGATCGTAAAGGCGGATATACCCGCATTTTGAGAACGGTTCGTCGTCGCGGTGACAATGCTGAAATGGCAATTATCGAATTGACCTAAGATGGCAACTGCTCAGCCGACCCTACAGAGAATTGCTCTACTGATTCAGTATTTGGGCACTCGCTTTTATGGGTGGCAACGGCAACCGAATCATCGCTCGGTTCAGGAAGAGATTGAAGATGCGATCGCTTCTGTCATCGGTCATCGAGTGGTAATCCACGCAGCAGGACGAACTGATACAGGCGTTCACGCTGCGGCTCAAGTCGCACATTTCGATGTCGTGACTTTGATCCCGGCACACCGATGGGCAGATGTGATCAATGCTCGGCTTCCTGATGATGTGTTGATTCGGGCATCGGCGGCAGTTCCTTCAGATTGGCACGCTCGATTCTCCGCAACCTGGAGACGATACCGTTACACGATCTACACCGAGGCGCGACCGAACTTATTTGCTCGATCGTTGTCTTGGCACTATTACCACGCCCCGCTAGATGAGTCTAAGGTTCAGAAAGCGTTAGACCCGATGATCGGTCGCCATCACATGGCAGCTTTTCAAAGGGCGAATTCGAGCCGTCCTCATGCTTGGGTGGATATTCAAGCAGCGGAATGTGTCAGAGAAGATTCGTTTCTCTATATTGAAGTTCAAGCAAGTGGATTTCTGTATGGGATGATGCGGCTTCTAGTGGGATTGCTGGTCGAAGTGGGTCGAGGAGATCGATCGATTCAGGACTTTACGCGCTTGTGGACTGAAGAACGGCGCGATGAAGTGCGGTACGCGGCTCCACCTCAAGGACTTTGCTTGCTGAGAGTGGGATATCCTGAGATGCCTTTTCCCCCGGAACTCTGGTTTGATTCACAGCCAAAATTAGTGTTGAATCATTGATTTGAAGCGGCTTCACATACTACGATCGACTGTTCCCGAACTGTTAACTAAACCCCAAGCTCATGGAAAACAAAACCTACCTACCTCCGGTCGCTGAGATCCAGCGCGATTGGTACGTTGTGGACGCAGCGGATCAACGCCTCGGACGTTTGGCGACTGAAATCGCGATGGTACTTCGCGGCAAAAACAAACCGACTTACACCCCGCACATGGACACAGGCGATTTCGTCGTGGTGATCAATGCGGATAAGGTCGTCGTCACAGGCAAAAAAGCCAGCCAGAAAGTGTATCGTCGTCACTCCGGTCGTCCGGGTGGAATGAAGACCGAATCCTTTGAGAAGCTACAAGCAAGATTGCCAGAGCGCATCATCGAGCAAGCGGTTAAAGGAATGCTGCCGAAGAACTCACTGGGTCGTCAGTTGTTCACCAAAATGAAAGTGTATGCGGGTGCTGATCATCCTCATGCCGCACAGCAACCCAAAGTGTTAGAAATCAATACGATTCCGGGAGACAAGTAATCCATGCAAGCGACAGAAGGAAGAGTGATGTATCAGGGCACAGGTCGCCGCAAGAATGCGATCGCTCGTGTCCGCTTAGTTCCCGGTGACGGAACCATCACAATCAACGATAAGCCCGGTGATCTGTATCTTCAATTCAATGCTGAGTATCTCTCTGGCGCGAAAGCACCGTTAGAAACGCTTGGCTTGGAAGGCGAATACGACATTTTGGTAACGGCTCACGGTGGCGGATTGACCGGACAAGCAGACGCGATCAAACTCGGTGTTGCTCGTGCCTTGTGCCAACTCGATCCCGAAAACCGCAAACCGCTCAAAGTCGAAGGATACTTAACCCGTGATCCGAGAGCGAAAGAGCGGAGAAAATACGGTCTTCGCAAAGCGCGGAAAGCTCCCCAGTTCTCGAAACGCTAATTGTTACAATAGAGATACAACGCTGGAGATCCAACAATGGCAAAACAAGGCATTCACCCAACTTGGTATCCCGAAGCCAAGGTTTTTTGTAACGGCGAACACGTTGCAACGATCGGCTCGACCAAGCCAGAACTACACGTTGATGTGTGGTCAGGCAACCATCCCTTCTATACCGGAACTCAGAAGATTATTGACACTGAGGGACGAGTGGAGCGCTTCTTGCGGAAGTACGGCATGAGCGAAGAGCAAAAGTAGGACAACTCGGTTGAAAACTCAGATGACGATCGCGTTTTGAGTTGCCGCGATTGTCTTTTCACCGAACTATCCTATTTTTTCGAGGCTTGATCCGATGGCTGAAGCATACCTGATTGACAAACTAAATTCGGTTGAGCAAACCTTTAACGAATTGACGCGGAGACTCGCAGACCCGGATATCGCCAAAGATCCGGGTGAGTTTCAGCGCGTGGCAAAATCTCGATCGTCGTTAGAAGAAACGGTCAATACTTATGAGCTTTGGCGCAAAACAGAAACCGATCTTGCTGGAGCGCGACAACTTTTAAAGGAGTCGGGTGGCGATCTGGAAATGCAAGAAATGGCAGCAATGGAAGTGGAAGAACTCCAATCCAAGCTGCAAGAATTAGAAACCCGATTAAAAATTCTCCTCCTGCCGAGCGATCCGAATGATGACAAAAACATCATGTTGGAAATTCGGGCAGGAACCGGAGGCGATGAAGCCAGCATTTGGGCGGGTGATTTGGTGAGAATGTATTCGCGGTTTGCGGAGCGTCAAGGATGGCGCGTCAAAATGGCGAGTGAATCATTAGCAGAAGGCTTGGGCGGATTCAAAGAAGCCGTGATGGAAATTCAGGGCGATCGCGTTTATAGCAAACTGAAATTTGAAGCAGGCGTTCATCGTGTGCAGCGGGTTCCGGTGACAGAAGCATCGGGGCGAGTTCACACTTCGACTGCGACCGTGGCTGTGATGCCTGAAGTGGATGATGTGGAAATTCACATCGATCCGAAGGATATTGAAATGAAGACGGCTCGATCAGGCGGCGCAGGTGGTCAGAACGTCAACAAAGTTGAAACCGCAGTGGATTTGATTCACAAGCCGACGGGGATTCGGGTGTTTTGTACGGAGGAGCGATCGCAGCTTCAGAACCGGGAACGTGCGATGCAAATTCTTCGAGCAAAACTGTATGACATTAAGTTGCGAGAGCAGCAAGACGCGATTACTTCAATGCGTCGATCGCAGGTTGGGACGGGAGAGCGATCGGAAAAGATTCGCACCTACAACTACAAAGACAATCGCGTGACCGATCACCGTTTGGGGCAAAACTTTGCATTGAATCCGGTGTTAGAAGGTGATTTAGAGGATGTGATCGAAACCTGTATTTCTCAGGATCAGCAAGAGCGATTAGAGCAGTTAGCGGCTGAAAGTGGGAACGAAGCGGCTGTCAAATAGTGCAAGATTGTAAGGTATACCGCCTACACATACAAGTGTTTCACCAAATGACCCAGAACAAGATCAGTTACTCCCTTAACTCTTGTATGAAAATGGCATGATTTCATACGAGAGTTAAGGGAAACTGTTGCTAGAATCTACGAAAATTACTAGCTACTAGCCAAGATAGCCCAACAACTCCCATCTGAAGAAACATAAGCCAGGGGGTAAAAATATTGGTTAATGTCCAGATAAACCACCCCCTAGTTACTAGCTGAAGAGTGTTCCTGTTTGTGAAGCAACCAGTAAGGAGGATTGACGACGCTATTAATACCTGCCAGGTAAGTACAGTCATGGGGGCGCTCAAGTTGTAAGTTTTCGGTAAATCAATCCGTAAAGGAAACTATTGACCCATCTCGTTTATCTATGCAAATAAGAGGCGGGTAATTGACTTTCTCATCTACGTAGCAATAGACAGCAGAGCGAGGAATACATTTTTCAGTAGCTTCACCAGCCCATAAATGCCGCCCTCCTTGCAGTTTGTCCTTGCTAAAGCAGACTTGATCACTCTTACGGAGAGTGTCTTTGTTGGCTGAACATCCAGCTAATGCAACTAATACTAGAAACGCTAAAAATACAGCAGAAGCTCTGTTTAGCCAATTGCCATCATTCATTGCGAAATCCTAATGTTAGAAATGGGACATAGCTCTCAGTATTCAAGCCTCTGATGGATTCTACTTTTGGAGGAACTGTCAGCAGGATAATTTATCTGCTCTTCATCTTCACTTTGCTAAGAATTGTTAAATAGATGGGAATTGAAGAAAAGAAAGAGTGTTGACTACAAGCAAATCTGGTCAAGCTAAGATCGACGACCAAGCCAAGCGGATTGTCGATCGCTCCACTCTTATCAGCAACATTGCTACAATCAGAAGAATAAAGCTCAAAAACTTATATGAAGTACCCTCTTCAAACTCAATCCAAACCAGTCGTTGGGGAAGCAGCGAAGAAATTGATCGACGCGATCGGATCTGGTCAAGCTGTAACCAACGATTGCGCTTTAGATCTCGCCAGACGCATCGCTGCCCGTCGTCGCCAAGCCCACAAGAATGCCGATAGGTTCTATACAATTGAGGAAGTACTATTCAGGAGATGAAACCTTGAATAACACATCACAACAAGTCCTAAACTCCTTTGAACAATTGTCAGAAGCGGAGAAGCAGCAAGTCGCGGCGGAGATTTTGCGGCGAACGATGAGCCTAGATCTCCCTCCACTTTCTGACGAGGAGTTAGATTTGTGTGCAGAGGCAGTATTCTTAAGCCTAGATGGATTTGAGGCTGAGGATGAGCAGCAGTACACCGAATCGTGGTGAAGTTTGGCTAGTAGATTTGGGTTATGTTGCGAAAGTGCGTCCCTGTCTCGTGATGAGTATTCCTCCTGAAAATATCGATCGAGCTTTAGTCACCTTAGTTCCTCATACCACCCGTCCAAGAGGCTCAAGGTTTGAAGTGGATATTTACGTAAGATTTCTACGTCCGGGTGTTTTTGATGCTCAGAATCTTGTGACTGCTTCAGAAGCAAAGTTGATTAGGAAGCTAGGAACACTCTCGGATAAGCAATTGGCGCAAGTCGAAGAAACAGTAAGGTTCTGGCTTGGTTTAGATTCTGATTGCTAACCGAGGTTGCGCTTTTGATCTGGTTAAACGGATTGTCGATCGCTAAAAGTTGTAAGTAATGCGCTTGTTTGTCTCAATGACTTTCTTCTGAGATAACAAACGACTGACCAGTAAATCAAGCTCTTGCTGACTGAGAACTCTAGGTTGCAGTAGTGATTTAATGTGATGAGACAAAGCGCTGCGGCTTCGAGGGCGGCACTTTTTCTGTATTTTGGATAGTTTTACAATGACTTCTTCTAGCAAGGCTGATTCCTGAAAAGCAGGGTTCTCTTTCTGTTTGAACAGCGTTTGTAAGCTTTCGATTCTTCGACAGAAAATCTTATTTTTACAAAGATAGCGAATCAAGGGATCATAACCTTTATCTTTGGAAAGCACTGTAAACAGAAACCCAGGATTTTCTTGGCTAAGTCGTCCCAAGTAGAAAGCAATGTGAAAATCGAGAGAATTATTTCCACTCTCTTCGATTTTGATCCACTCCACAGCATTGCCAAACCGCTGCGTTGATTGAACAAGCCCTAAAGGAATTTTGCTCTGGGATTGCCCAACGAAAATTTTGATCTGAAGATTTTGTTCCTCAATCACTGACAGATCAATGTTCTGAACATTCTCGTAGTCAACTAACAGAACCAATTTGCCCATGTTCTTCTTGGGGTGTAGACAATCTTATTTCTCCCCTGAGTGAGCCGAAATTATCAGCAAATCGGCTACGCTTAAAAGTACGATCGCATTCCAAAAAATTCCGATGACTCAACTTCTGACCAAATCTGTAGAACAGCGATTCATTCATCACGGGCATACCTGGGAACAGTTCAAGCTGATTCAGCAAGGCTTTGAAGGATTTCCGGGAGTGCGGCTGTTTTATTACGAAGGAACGATCGAGATTCTCATGCCAGGACGAGACCACGAATTCTTTAAGTCGATCATTGGAATGCTGCTTGAGGTGTTCTTTGCTGAAATCGGAGTTGAATTTGCACCGACCGGATCGATGGATCAAGAACGGCAAGGAATTGTCTCGGTTCAGGCAGATGAATCTTACTGTATTGGGGATTTGAAGCCGTTACCGGATTTGTCGATCGAAGTTATTTTTACCAGTGGTGGTCCGAGTAAGTTGGCGAGATATCAAGCATTGGGAATTCCTGAAGTGTGGTTTTGGCAGGATGGATTGTTCAGTCTGTATCATCTGCGCGAGAACGGGTATGAGCGAATTTATCGGAGTGAGTTGCCGCATCTCGATCGATTAAATTTCGATGTTCTCACTCAATGTGTTCTGATGGCTCAAACTTCGAGAATTGAGGCGATTCGAGCAATGAGAACTGCTGTAAACTGAGCTATTTAGCTGACATTTGATAAGCTGCAAATCCTAACAGAATCGGCAAGGATAGATTGATCGTGAGCAATCGGATTACATAGCTCATTCGGATTGCGATGGTATACTCGGAGCAATTTTGAGCCTAGGAAAATCAAATGGTCACGACAGCGATGATTGTGGGAGCAAGTCAGGGAATTGGATTAGAATTTGCACGACAGGTTTTAGAACGAGTCGATCGCGTTTATGCGACTTACCGCAATTCAGATTGTGAACTGTTTAATTTAGAGTATCCGAACTTGGTTCGATTGCCGCTGGATATTACAAATGAAGCTCAGATCGAAGAAGCGATCGCGAAAATTAAATCCGAAACAGCAGAACTGCATTATGTGATCAATTGCGTTGGTGTTCTGCATGACGGAACAATGCAGCCTGAGAAAAGTTTGCGGCATCTAAATGCAGATCAGCTTGTGAAATACTTTCAAATTAACTGTATTGGTGCTGCATTGTTAGCAAAGCACGTTCAACCGTTGTTAAAACATCGCGATCGAGCAATTCTCGCAACGATTTCTGCCAAGGTTGGAAGCATTACAGACAATCAAATTGGTGGTTGGTATGGATATCGTGCCTCGAAAGCTGCCTTGAATATGTTGATGCGAACCACTGCGATCGAATTTAAGCGCACTTGTCCAAATGCGATCGTCGTTACATTGCACCCAGGAACAACCGATACAAGACTATCAAAGCCCTTTCAGCGTAGTGTTCCGCCTGAGAAGTTATTTTCAACCGAGCGAACGGTTAGACAACTATTAGACGTGATCGACAAACTACAAGATTCAGATAGCGGTGAGTTCTTTTCCTGGGATGGATCAAAGCTGCCGTTTTAGAAACCTTCGATCGTACTTAGTGCCTGTCTCAGTTCTAAAGCGTTTTCCCAATATCCTTCGGCTCTGCGTCCGGTTTGAACAATCAAGCGCAAACTGTAGGCATTGGGAAAACCTTCGGCTTCGAGCCAAATTCGATCGCTTTCTAATTCACAGGAAATCCGCTCTTCTTCCATCAATTCTTGAGCAATCTGCTGAAGTGCCTCATGCAGTTGATCACTTAAGCGGCGAAAATCGTTCCATTCCTCTTCGGTGAGTTCGATCGCCCAATCCTCTCCCCCGACTAAGCCTTTGAACTCAGAAGCTGTCGCATCCCATCCTAAGCGCCAACCGTTGCCAGATTTCAGAATGCGGCTCATTGGCGGGTAAACGCATCCACTAACGCTTGAATCAGCGCATCTCGTTGTTTACGGTTGAGCTTTTGGACAATTGCTCGATCGCTTTCAAACGGATTTTTTCGCAAGTTATCCGCGCCGGGATAGTCATTCGCTTGCATCGGTTCGTTGATACCGAGATAATCTGCCAGCGTATGCTTCCAATCGAGTCGGAAATTGACCGGACGACCTTTGATGAAATAGTGATATCGAATCATGCGAGTCACGAGCGTATTGCTTGGATCAACTCTGCCCGTTTCACGAGTCACATACTGATTTTCGAGCGGTAGATCGGGCACTGCTTTATAGACTTGCTGCCAGACATCTTGAACCCGCATCGATCGAGTCGGTGTAGTTTGAGCCATCACCGGACTAATCGAAAACAACAGCGCCACCACACTCGCAAGAATTAGAAATCGCTTCATCGGTTTCATTCCTAAAAAACAGGGGCGGAAGATCGCCCCACTCTGATCTATTCTCCAATGATTTCGGGCTGCGTCAGTTCATCTGACATTTCGATGATCGCCCGCATCACAGGTTTCATCATCGGATCATCGCCGCTGTCGAAATCTTCAAACCGACGACGTTTTGCCCGGTTCGCAACTTGAACCGTAATGCGATACCGATTCGATGCGGCACTGATCAGATCATCAGCCCGACGCATCAATTGGACAGTATCAAACGAATTTCGTTTGTGGAGGGAGCCAGATTTAGCCATCAGTTTTCTCTCAGTAAGGACTTGCGGAATCTACGATCGTGACAGATTGCCAAAGCTTGTGTAAAGTTTTGAAAAAATCCGTCTACAGTGATAGAGTCCGAGTTAGCTCAGACTCTATTAATAGCGCAGACCTGTTTCATTCGCACGATTTCATGCAAATTTTCGCTCCTTCTTCGATCGATATAACGGCTCCCTCGACGAATTCCCTCCGCATTTTGGCGTTAGGTGACAGCATCGTTTATGGATTTGGTGATCCCGTGGGAGGCGGCTGGGTCGAGCGACTCAGGCGGCAGTGGATGAGTCCTGGTGGCACAAATCATGCGCTGTATAACTTGGGCGTTCGTGGCGATGGGGTGCGGCAAGTCGCAAGACGGCTCGAAGATGAGTTTCGCCACCGGGGAGAATTGCGGAATCGTGTGCCGGATTTGATCATTCTGTCGGTCGGCGTGAATGATACACCGAGATTGAGTAGACCCGATGGTAAAAATTTGCTGCCGTTTGAGGGGTTTGAAATTGGGATTGCGGATTTGCTCGATCGCGCTTTGCGCCTTTGTCCGGTGTTATTTGTCGGCATGATTCCAGTCGATGAGGCGAAAATGCCGTTTCTTGACTGTATGTACTACAATCACGCGGATCAGATTCGGTATAACGAAGCGATTCGATCAGCCTGTGAAGCGCGTCAAATTCCACACCTGAACTTATTGGAAATTTGGCGATCAAGAGGATTGGACTGGTGCCAAGAGCAATTAACCGAAGATGGATTGCACCCCAACGTGAGCGGATATCAGGCATTATTAGAAGACATCTCTCGTTGGGATGCGTTTCGCCAATGGATTGAACCATGACCGTTTTAGTTGTCGCAACTGGAAACCCAGGCAAAGTCAAAGAGATCGAGCCTTATCTTGAAGGATTGGGCTGGGAATTGCAGTTGAAGCCACCGGAATTAGAAATGGAAGAAACCGGAACGACGTTTCGGGAAAATGCGGCACAGAAAGCGACTCAAGTGGCGATCGCAACCGGACATTGGGCGATCGCAGATGATTCTGGGCTGGAAGTAGCGGCACTCGATGGTAGACCGGGAATCTATTCGGCTCGGTATGCGGAGTCGGATCAGGCGAGAATTGCCAAGCTGTTGGGGGAATTGGGGGATCGGGCGGATCGACGGGCGCGGTTTGTTTGTGCGATCGCGATCGCGAAACCGGACGGCTCGATCGCGTTACTGACCGAAGGGGTTTGTCCGGGTGAGATTCTGACGGCTCCGAGGGGTGAGGGTGGATTTGGCTATGATCCGATCTTTTATGTGCCTGAAAAGGGCATGACGTTTTCGGAAATGCCGTTAGAGATGAAACAAGAAATTAGCCATCGTGGACGGGCATTTCAGGCATTGTTGCCGCAATTGAGATCGATCGGATAGATTTTGCGTTTACCCGATGGCGTTGTAGAGACGATTCGGCGAATCGTCTCTACCAGGATTTCGCGTAGGGACGACAATTGATCGATCGGGATTTCGCGGTGAACGATAATCAATCGATCGCGTTCATTCATCAAATCGCTACTATAGCCGTCTCGCCACACATCCTTTCCGGTCTTGATCCGATCGCGGTTCCTGCCAAGAATACGCAAAATGGCTGACCGAAGAAATGCGCGGCGAAAGTGCTTTTAACGCCTCCATTTGCACCTCTAACGGCGGACGATTGCTAATCGATTCTTGCCAAATTCCCGCTAAAACAGGTCTCACCTCGGTTCCTGGAGATGCCTGCGATAACACTCGTTGCACCTGCCTCACAATACAATCTGCATTCCCACAAGTCGCATAAGACATCGGATTCCAGGAAATATTCTTCGGAAACCGATCCCAGGGTTGTAATCGCGAATCAAATCCCCGACCGATCGCTTGATTTCCTTCTGGAAAAAACACCGCTCCCGCTGGCAATCCTGCCTGTTGCACTGGGTAAACCGCGACATTGAGAAAATCCACGACTCCCTGCATCGCATGAGCCACACTCAATCGCCATAAATCGGCTTGCAGCGCTCCCGCCCGTTGTCCAACCGTTCCGCGAGTGTCGATCGCATGCGGAATCCGCCCCTGCCACATCGGAACTTTCTCACGCGGAAACAGTTTATCGACAGCAGCCACATCCCGCGCACTGATTGAACCTCGATCGAGATATCGCTTGATCAATTCCCGCCCTTTATTGTTCAAAGCGCGATCGATTAGTGCCCGTCTCGATGCCTCCCCAAAAATCCACAAATCCTGCACATTCGTTGCAACCGATCCTTTCCCCCGACTGCGCGGATAGCGAATGTAATCAAATAAGAACCCGTCTGGTCTGCGTTTGAGAACTTCTTTCACCATGCGGTAATAATCTTGTTTCGCCGCAAGGCTATACGGATCGATAAAGGCTTCATCCGGGTTCAACGTGCCGAGATCAGTTCCTAATCCTGCAATCGTACTCGCATTAAAGCTCGTTTGTCCCCGACCATTCCGCAACAATGAAACCTGCTTTTCGGGCTTGTTCGCATAGGTATAGCCGAAATTCATGCTGAACATCCACGCATACACTTTCAGACCGCGATCGCGTCCTTTCTGAATCACTTGAGCCAGCAGATCGACATTGTTGGGTGACTGCACCATCGATTGCCATGCGGTCGGATTGTCGTTCGCGGGAAGCAGTACCTGACCGTTAAAGAACGTCTCGACATACACTTCGTTGTAACCCCGATCGACAATTCGATCTAACACTTCCTCGATCGCGCCCGGACGCGCATCACACGCATAGAGACGTAACCAAATTCCCTGAGTTTTCAGCCAATTTTGGTTTCGACATTGCCGCAATTGATCCGCCTGTTGGCGAAGGAGCGTTTGGTATTTTTGTTGCGCTTCTGCTCCACCGTTGAGCGCTTCACGACGGGCAGCATCTTTTTGCTGAATCATTCCCGAAGTTTGCTGGCAATACGGGAGAAAATCCGCTTTTGCGACACTGCGCCACACACCCTGAAGAATTAAGCTCGTAGTGACGATCGCGAAAACTAAGCTATTCCGAAAAGAGATTACTCTCATAAATTAATGAACTCGACAAGTTCACAGCACGTCAGAGTTTACCGTTTTCCGTCCGAAGATCTGAAGCGTAGCGATCGTGTCTTCACGGATATGAGAGCTTCGTGAATAGCGATCGCTCAAAATTTTTTAGCGCTCCCAACGGAACTTACGATCGGCTTCCTGAATCAACAAATCGTTAATACTCGCTTCTCGTCGCCGCATCAAGCCGTTTTCAGCAAATTCCCATTGTTCATTGCCATAAGAGCGGAACCAGTTCCCTGAATCGTCGTGCCATTCGTATTCAAATTTCACGGAGATTCGATTGTCAGTAAAACTCCATAATTCTTTTCTCAAACGATATTCGAGTTCCTTGTTCCATTTGCGCTTGAGGAATTCTCGAACTTCATCACGTCCATTGAGAAATTCTGCACGGTTTCGCCATTGAGAATCTTCGGTGTAAGCAAGCGCAACCCGATCAGGATCGCGTGTGTTCCAGGCATCTTCAGCCGCTTGCACTTTGATCTTTGCCGTCTCAAGCGTGAATGGGGGTAAAGGAGGTTTCGTTTCCATGTGATCAGATCATTGAATCGATCGCTTATTTTAGGCGGCGATGTCAATCAAGCAATGGACAAAATCCTTAAGTTTCCGCAGCAAAAAGCGCACCGCTCAGATCACCAGTGCGCTTTTAAGAATTTGGAGATTAAGATTAGCCCGCGAGATCCTCTGGATTCGACCCGGCGGAAATTCCAAGCTGTTTGTGGCTTTTCTTCAGTTGCTTCCACAGCGATCGAATTTCTTGAAACGATTCTTCCGGAGTGAGTTTACCGCCCGTTTCGAGACAGCAGATAAACGACACTCGCTGAGAAAACTCTTGCAAATTCGCATTAAACACTAAGTTCTCTGGTTTGACTTGCCCCCGGTAGCGACTGCGCGGGTATAAGAAGTTGTGTTGATCTGCCATCTTTAATCTCCTTGTAAAAAATGTTGGTGTTTGCGCTTCAGTGGGGTTCACCACTGGGTTGCACGGTGCGATTTTGCTCCTGATTAGAGGATGTGAATCTGAGTCGAATTCTTAATTTAACCTACCTTAACCAAATGTTAACCTAAACCTTTGGCAGAAGTTGTAAAAGAAAGCACGGCTTTGCATAAATTAGACAGAGCCGTGTTTCAACACATCATTCTAGTGGCTAATTTCTTCTTAATCTGGGATCAAACCCGTTCTAATCTTCAAACTCTTGAGATAGTCTGAGAACTTGAGTGAGTCATGCTTGATGACTGTGATCCACCACCTGAGTGAAATAGATATCTGCTAATTTTCGCAGTAGGGTTTCTGGATCAGTGTGTTGTTGATCGAGATGAAACACTGCTTCAAATCGGGAAAGTGTTTCATCTCGATCAGCGATCGAAACAATCCCTCTTTGTCCTGAAAGTGACTATAAATTGTTTAGATGTCTTGTATCCAGAAGCGATCGCATTAGTTTGTTTTGCGATCGCACTCCTATACATTAGCACCAGTAAGTTTCGGAGCCAGTTGAACTAACTCTTCTGCCTGAATTGGAAGTTCAAGCACAAATTCTGTTCCCTGACCCGGAGTAGATTCGCAAGTTAATTGTCCGTAATGTTTGTCAACCACAATTTGGTAAGCGATCGACAATCCTAATCCCGTACCACTTCCCACGGGCTTTGTCGTGAAAAATGGATCGAAAATCTTCTTTATCACGGCTTGAGACATTCCAATCCCATTATCTTTAATCCGAATCGCAACTCGTTCTTTCTGAGTTACTTCGGTTTGAATCTCGATGATTGGAGTCCAGGAAGAAATTTCGCGACTTGCACGATCGCGTAGTGCATCGATCGCATTACTGATCAGATTCATCAGCGCTTGGTTGATTTGGTTAGCGTAACACTCAATTTTCGGTAAATCACTATAAGTTTTGATGACTTGGATTTCAGAAGTGGTCGTGGTTGCATTCAATCGATGCTGCAAAATTAACAACACACTATCAATTCCGGCATGAAGATTGACCGATTTCATTTCGGCTTCGTCTAATCGAGAAAAGGTTCGCAAACTGAGGACAATGTCCCGAATCCGTTCACTTCCACTCCGCATTGAGGTGAGTAACTTCTGTAGATCGAAGGTCATGAAATCGATATCCATTCGGTCGATCGCAGTTTCAATCTCAGCGGTTGGATTTGGATATTCCTGCTGATAGAGAGTGATCAACTCTAACAAGTCGCGAAAATAGCTACTAGCAGGAGTCAGATTACTGTGAATAAACGTAATCGGATTGTTAATTTCATGAGCAATTCCCGCGATCATTTGTCCGAGTGAAGACATCTTTTCGCTTTGGATTAACTGAGCTTGTGTGTTCTTCAATTCCTTCAACGTTTTCGATAAGCTGCGATTTTTTTGCTGTAACTCCTGAGTCCGCTGCTCGACTTTTTGTTCAAGTGTTCGATAGAGCATCGCATTTTGTAGAGAGATCGCTGCCTGCGCGGTGAGAATTTGCAATACTTCAAGTCGATCGCTGGTAAATGCCGCTGTCGTTAGATTGTTTTCTAGATACAAAATGCCGATCGTTTGACCTTGATTTTGTACTGGAATACACAACACACTCTTCGATTGATGCTTCCGAAGATAGCAATCTGAAGCAAATGCAGCTTCTGTGTAAGCTTGATCGAGCACGATCGCATCGGAAGTCCGCATCACATAATGCACGATCGATTGCGGAATCAGATCACTTTCTTCGACTGGAGTTGCAGCAACCATTGAGGCACTTTGCGGAGTCGCTTGAGCAATCACTTGCCATTGTTCATTCTCAGGACGCATAAACACACAGCGTTCTGCTCCAGCATTCTCGATCGCTAACTGCATCAACGCTGAAATCAGCGATTCAAGCTCGATCGCACTCGACAAGGCTTGGGACGCTTTGACGATCGCAAAAAAGTCCAGCATCACCGTGCCTTTCATGCTGCTGGATAAAGAATTAGTTCCTTCAGAAGAAGTCGTGATATGAGAAGTCGATTGTCGTTTAGAAAGTTGCAGGAGCGCAAACGGTTGAGGATAAGCCGTTTCTAGCTGTTGAACTTTCGCCAAAGCACCCCAGCGAAGATAGCCATAGTACGCATCAGCAAAATAAGATTGCGCTAATTTCTCTTTCTTCCATTGATAATAAAATCGCACCGCGCACTCATTCGCGATCGCGGCTTCATGGAGATACCCGTTTTTCTGAGCGGTTGCGATCGCGCGATCGTATTGTTCGATCGCTGCTAATTTCTGACCTAATACTCGATGTCGCTCTGCTTCAACTAGCTCAAATCGATGCTGATGGTTACTCGGAGCTAAAGTTGCCCAGTGTGATAACTTTGCTTGATTTGCAGCAAGTATTTCTAAAATCTGAGACTGTTCGGACTGAGAAGCCTTTGGATAAACCGTGAGTTGAGCAAGTGAATCGTAAAAATAAAACAATCCAGCAGCAGGATCAGAACTGAAACTGCCAAGATAAGCCTTCGCGCGATCGGCATATTTCAAAGCTTGCTCATCGTTTCCAAACAGATAAGCGAGAATCAATTTCTGAATAAAGAGCTTACAGATATTAGTGTGATCATTTCGCTGTTGATAGCCCTCCAACGCTTTCGATTCATTGTAACTTTCACCGATTAACACGCTGGGGTTCTCAGTCGGATTAATCAGGTTGAGAACCGCCTGATGCAGCATTTGATTCACTGCTTGGGGGGTTTCTTGTTTGAGTTGTGCGATCGCTTCAGTGTAGGTCGAGATCTCTTGAACCAGTTGTGTCAACTCTTTCCCAACATAGTAAGAACTGATGCAATAGTTATGAAGTGAGAACGCTGCTGCTTCTAGGTCACCGACCTTTAATCCCAGTTGATAGGCTTCGAGTAGATTCGGCACTACTGTGTGAAGTGGTTCGCACCAATGTTTGACTAACGAATTTACAACCATCATCGTTAAGGGTTTGAGTGCTTCGATCACATACTGATCACTTAGCGCGATCGCAAGCTGCCCAAACTGATAGCCATTCGAGACATCGCCCATACCACAAAGGCTTTGTCCCTGTGCCGCATAAGCAAGCGCAGACTCAGGGGCATTACCATATTGCAATGAGAGCTTCACTTGCTGCAAAACTATCACGGCAATCAGTGTTGGAGAAATGAAGTAAGCTGCACCCGTCATGCTTGCTAAGATTCGCATTGCAGAAAGACTGTTCAGATTTGTCATTGGCGGCAATTGAATCAAACTTGCGATGTCTCGTCCTGCTAGTTGTGCGATCACTTCGTCGTAGGCGTGTTTTACATCAATCTCGGTCGGTTGTGTGGGTAAGGCAATACCGAGTTGCTGAAGCATCGTGAGACCCGATGCGATCGCAGCCTGCCGATGTCCTTGAGCTTTTTCTGCCTCAATTTTGACTTGATAGGTTTTGACTTGTTCTAAGGGGGTTTTCGCGTGTTGCAGTACCGAGTTTACCCATTGTTCCATCTGAGCAAAATAACCGCACAAGTAAGCGGTTTCTGCGGCTTCTTCGTGCAGTTTTAGTGCAAGATCATAGGACTGCCAGCTATCTTCACCGAGTAGTTCAATTCCCGTTTTGTAATAATCAACGGCTGTTTGATAAGCGGTTGACGTTTTGGCTTTTTGTCCTGCTTTGAGATTCAATCGGGCAAGTTCTTCGCGCTTGATCGGATCGCTGATCAGGCTTGCACCGAGATTAAGGGAATTGACGATCGCGAATAAATGCTCGTCACGTTCAATCTCTGGAATTGTTTGCAGCAACAATTCACCAATTTTCAGATGAATTGCAGATTTTTGATTGTCTTGAATCGATTGATATGCGGCTTGTTGAATTTGGTCATGAGCAAATCGATATTGTGCAGATTGAAGTGAATCGATCGAGTCATCGGATTGAAAGATTTTGTAGCTGTCATCGCTTGGGAAAATTAATTCTTCTTGGAGTGCAGCCCACAAATCCGCAGCCGTTTTGTTGGGGGATTGTTCTGCGATCGCAGATAGCATGTCTAAGTCAAACGAATTCCCAATACAAGCGGCGAGTCTCAGAACAGCTTGCGTGTCTTCTGGAAGTTTTTGTAACTGTGATGCCATAAAGGTCACGAGATCATGACCGAGCATCAAGCTCTGACTTCGAGCTAAATCATAGTTCCACACACCGCGATCGAAGTCGAATTGAATCAGTTTTTCCTCGTACAAAAGCTTGAGAAACTGACGGCTGAAAAATGGATTGCCCTTGGTTTTGTGATACACCAATTCAGTCAGCGGCGCGGCTTGCTCGGAAGTGTAGTTGAGCGTTTCCGCGATCATCTCATTTAAGTGGTGCGGCTCTAGAGGAGTGAGCGCGATCGTGCTAATCGTTGTGCCATTTTGCTGAATTTTTTCTAAGGTCAGCATCAATGGATCAGCGATCGTCACTTCCTCTTCTCGATAAGTTCCAATTAGCAAAAGATAGCCTTTGTTCTGGTCTTCCATCAGAACTTGCATCAGTTGTAGAGAAGCGAGATCTGCCCACTGAAGGTCATCGAGAAAGATCACAAGCGGATGATGTTCTTGTGCAAAAACTTGAATGAACTGCTGCAAGAGTAAGTTAAAGCGATTTTGTGCAGCGATGCCTGTCAGTTTAGCAGCAGGAGATTGTTCCCCTAGAATCGTTACAAGTTCAGGAATCACCTCAATCAAGACTTGAGCATTTTCGCCTAAAGCTCTCAACATCTTCAATCGCCAGCGTTCGAGGTGAGCCGTATTCTCGGTGAGAAGCTGTTTGATTAGATCTTGAAAGGCTTGAATGAATGCAGAGAATGGAATGTTTCTTTGAAATTGATCAAACTTACCTTGAATCAGATAGCCCCGTTGATGGGTTGAATCTTTGATCAAAGGCTTCTGAACTTCTTGAATCACTGCCGTTTTTCCCATGCCCGAAACACCGGACACGAGCATAATTTCGCTTGCACCTTGAGCAATCCGATCGTATGCCGCCATCAGTATTTCAATGTCTCGATCGCGCCCATACAATTTCTGTGGCACTACCCAGCGATCGCAGTAATCCCGCTGCCCAATCTCAAACTCAGAAATCCGCCCTGTATGGTTCCACGCTTGCTGACAACGCTCTAAATCGTGCTTCAGTCCTTGTGCACTTTGATATCGATCTTCCGCGTTTTTCGCCATCAATTTACGGACGATCGCAGCAAGAACAGATGGAATGGCTGGATTGATTTGATCGATCGGAATCGGTTGTTTTGCAATGTGCGCGTATACTAACTCGATCGCATCATCGGATTGAAATGGAAGTTGTCCGGTTAGCAATTCGTAGAAGGTAACACCCAAAGAGTAAAAATCAGTGCGGTAATCAATGCCTCGATTCATTCGCCCGGTTTGTTCAGGAGACAGATAAGCAATCGTACCTTCCAAAACATCTGGATTGGTGAGGGTCTGTCTTTCTTGCGGCAGTAAAGAAGCAATACTAAAGTCAATTAGCTTAACTTGCTTGGTCTGCGGATTGATTAAAAGATTATCTGGCTTAATATCTTTGTGAATGATGCGGTGTTGGTACAGATCACCGAGAATTTCTGCAATCTTGATCGCGATCGACAAAAATTCCCCCACATCAATCCGCTGAGCCGAAAACTTTGCTGCGTATTGTCTGAGGGAAATTCCACCAAAATCTTCAGTCACAATCACAAAACGGTTTTGATAGTTCTCTAGTTGATAAGAACGAACGACACCGGGGAGATTGATATCTTTAGTTAGTGTGTATTGATTTTTGAAATGAACTAGCTCGATCGTATCTGGATACGGATTCTTCAGCAGTTTGAGGATGACGAATTTGCGATCGACGTGGCGAATGGCTCGATAAACGAGAGTGCGAGATCCGTCGTAAAGGGTTTCGACGACTTCGTATCCAGTCAGGTGAATGAATGTAGCAACCATGAGAATCTGAGGGCACGACTGTTTGAGGCAAGTCCAGTGTGCCCACTCTCAGAAACGAGTAATACTCAACTAAGATTTTTTAGGAGTATTCTCGCGCTACCAACCCCAAGAGCCAGCTTCACCCTTAAAAGGTCCAACGACATCGCTAGTAATCCACCCGCCATAAAACTGTCCGGGCTGTGGTGTGACCTTTTCGCCGTCTACATAACAGGCATCCATCGGAGCAGCGTAGAACGCAACATAGTTTTGCATCGGACTAAAGTTCGGAGTCGGATTGCTATAGTACCAAGCAACATCGACGGCTGTTTTGTCACCGACTTTGACGCTGTAGTAACTCCCCTGCCCTTTCCACTCGCAAAAGGTCGATCGATTCGACGGAATCAAATATTGCTGCTGAATGTCATCAGGCGGGATGTAATAAGTCGGTGGATGACTGGTTTCGAGAACACGCATCGCGCGCTCGGTATCTACGATCGTTTCTCCATTGAAAATAATCTGGATTCGCTTATTGACAGGTTCTAAGCGAGGAGGGCGCGGATAGTCCCAGACAGATTCTTGTCCGGGTTGAGGAGGAATCGGAGTAGGTCGCATAAGTTTTATTTTCGGTAAGCGATCGCAAAACGATCAATTCCAGCAAGATCTTTGTGGATTGTAATGCGATCGTAGCTCCCTTGTACCGAGAGTAGCGCGACAATTTCGTCTGCTTGCCCCATCATCATTTCCACCATCCAAACGCCACCAGAAACGAGATAATCCGGTGCAGTTTGAACGAGATGTCGAATACTTTCTAACCCATCAGAACCACCGTCTAGAGCTAAATGCGGTTCGTGTAATCGCACTTCGGGATCAAGTTCTAAAACGGTTTGCGTCGGGATGTAAGGCGGATTCGAGACAACACCGTTTAAGGAATGTTTCAAATGTTCGATCGGTTCAAACCAATTCCCTTGATAAAACTGAACCTTGGCATTGAGCATTTCGGCATTCGATCGAGCAATTCTCAACGCTTCCTCACTTCGATCAACCGCATGAACGATCGCATCGGGTAAAGAAAGTGCAAGCCCGATCGCGATCGCACCGCTCCCCGTTCCCAAATCAACCCATTGACCTGCTTTAAGCGTCGAATCTTGAGCCATTGCAAAATCGATCAATAACTCTGTTTCCGGTCTGGGGATCAATACTCCGGGAGCAACTTTCAATTCAAAATTTCGCCAAGGTGCAATTCCCGCTAGATATTGAATCGGTGTACGGGTTTCGATGCGTTCTTGCCAAGCTCGATCGAGATCTGCGAGAGACACCTTTGATTCGATCTCGTGCTCCGGTTGTAATCGTAAAAAAAGTCGATTGATTCCTGCAAATTCTTGCAAGAGCCAATCGACTTCATCGGGGGAAATGTCATGAGCGATCGACTGATCTTTCGCAGTCGATCGCCAGTTCCAAAGCTGACTTCCAGAAATCAAAACGCTCATCTAGGATTAGCGTCTCGGAGGTTGTTGCGGTTGGGGTCTCTGTTGCTGAGGTTGTTGCGGTCTTTGTTGCTGGGTCTGCTGCGGTCTTTGTTGCTGCTGTTGACGTTGTACAAATTCCAGCGTTTCTTTCGGCGGAATCAGCACGATCTTGTCAAGCTGCGGATCTTTCTCACGCTGCATCGCTTGCATCACACCTTCAAGCGGGAAGACCTGAATATCAACAGTTGCCGCGAGATCTGGCTTTTGTTGCTTGAATCGATCGACTAACGGCTGCAAGTCTTCTTTGTTGAAGAACATCGGGATCACCGAGGTATTGCCTTCTTGAATCGTCAGGAATCCTTTGTCCTTGCCTGCACGAGCGACAAACAAGGGGGTTCCGTTAAACTGTGTCACTTGCTGACCATTTGCTTTCAGAATCGCGATCGCGGCATCCACTTGCTGTTTCGCAGGCACATAAGCGAAATCGAGCTTTTCCTGTCTACCTTGAGTGCCTTGATTCAATTGAAAAACTTCTGCCAGCGACACAGGCACGACGCGGACATCTTTTGCCAGTGCTGGATTTCTGGTTTTGAGATTTTCTAAAAACGCATTCGCGTCTCTTTGACTAATAAAAACGCCTGCGACGGGATTTCCCTTCTGACCGTTTGGCGGTTGAGCGACCAGCGGCGCACCTTGATTATTGGCGATCGTGAAAACAGGCACAATCTGTAGCTTCTGCTTGATCTGCTCTGGAGTGAGAGCGAGTGCTTGTAACCCCGCAAGCAGGGTACTCCCCACAATCGCAGCAGTTGTACTCCAACGAACCAATGATTTCATGTTTGCTCCTGGCTACGAAAACGATGACCGAAATCCGAGGCGTTTACTGTCCCATTCGATCCGGCTGCAAACGAGTCGATCGCTGCATCGAATCTGTTTTGTTAATCCGTCTGACCTGAATTGTTACGAATTAGTTTCCGCAAGGTTTAGGTCACGAAGGTTTGCTTTTTTGAACCCTTTGTAAATCAATTCTCGGAAATATTAGCATCGATTTGTGCGCTCGTAACATTCGAGTTACGAACTGGGTTGGGATTATTTTGTCGATCGCTTTCAATTCTTTTTGTGCTGAGCGAGCAGTTTTTGATCGGAACAGAATTGCAAACGTCAGCTTTAATACTGAAGACAAATTTATGCAATTTTAGGGATCTCTAAGCTGTTCATTCAATTGTAAGGAGTGGGCACACTGAATCAGAGTGGTTGCGTCCGTAGTATCACTGAGCTTTGATTTGATCGAAGTTCGCGCGAATCCGCCTCGTTCGTTATGGTGCTGAAGGTATGAGTACACAGTCAGGTAGACCGTCTTATGATCTGCGATCGGATGCCGAATTGATCGATGATGTCAATTCGAGTATCGAGCAGTCAACTTCCGGATCTCCAGAGATCTACCAGGCGCAAGAAACGCTTTATCAGTTTTTATTAGATGTGGTCAGACAATGGCCGCCTGAAGAAGTTTTACTAGAGTTTAAACGACTCTTTTTCTATCAAACCGATCTGCCTAATTCTGGAGCAGTTCAAGCAGTTCATCAACTGGTTTTACAGAACGATGAAACGGAATTCAGAAATGCTCTAAAACGCTGTTGTTATATCCTGGTAAATAACTGGGATGCAGCACGACAACACAAGGCAATTCAAGATTTAGTTCAATCGTTTCAAGACTCTACGATTGAAACTCAAACGATTTCGCCAAGTATTAAACGACTGAAAAACTGGATTGAGAATTTTAAGAAAAGTTCAGATTACGAAGAGCTAAAACTATTCACGGCTCGATACGAAGAACAGCAAAGAGCGAAGTGGATCAGCCGTTATACTTCTTATTTACTGGTTCCACAATATGTCGATATCGCAAACCCGATCGAGCAACGAGAAGCCGCACGTGCTCTTTCTAGACAGCTAAAAGATCGATTCAAGTTCGATCTAGCAATGTATATCGCAAGATCTCAGTCTGCAACCTCGCCAGAAAAGCTACCCAGAAATCCAACCGCTTTAGGTGACAATGTTTTGATGTTGATTAAAGCGATCGTTGCAAAACGCGGACAATACAGCTATGCCAATTTAGCGAATATTTTTATTAATCAAATTCAAACTCTGAATTATAAGGAGTTTAAGCAAAGCCTTCAAAAGTATCTGATTTTTTCGGTTGATTACAATAGCGATTATGCGATCGCGCTTCAATCAAGACTTGCAGAAAAACTAGAATCACTCTATTCCGATTATGATTCTGCACCTTTGACGGATGCGCTAATTCTTAGAACTTGCAACCGAATTATCGAAATTTTAACGACTGAAAATCGCAAAGATCCTTCGCAGCTTTTCATTTTGCTATTGTCTCAAGGCAATCCGATGACATTAGTAATTGTCTTGCTAAAAATCGTTCTGATCTGTAATGCTTCTCGATCGCATCTTGAAGCCCAAATTGCTACGCTCATTCGCCACTACGAACAATTTCCAGAACAAGATTGCGGTTGGGTGATCAACTTCCTCGAAATTTTCAATGTTACCTTCGCCATTCACGCGGAAAACGTTCAGTACAACCTGGTGAAAATGCAGCAAGCTCAAGAAGCTGCGCCCCAAGCCAAAATCAACCTCGACCATTATCGAATCTTTTCGCAGATGAAGCCGATCATTCGTCCGAAGCCGGAACCCGATTCATCAGCGTCGTGAACCGTCGATCGCAGCCAGTCCCGCTCCCAGTCCTTCAGCCAACGTATTCACAAACCGATATAGCGCAACGGCTCCAATCACTTGAGCACTAGGAAATTGCTGACTGAATATCGCAACCGCGATCGCTTCAAACACGCCAACCCCTCCCGGCAATCCAGGAATCACAAATCCCAACAACCACGCCCAAGCAAATCCACTGATCAAAAGCGGCAATTCCGAACCGGAAATCGGACGCAGCGCCAGAAAGACCAGCACAAACCCGATCGCTCTCAATCCCAAAAATCCCAGTTCGCCCACAAGCGGAATTAATGGATATCGATCGAGCTTCACTGGCTCGGTTTTTTTCAGCTTTCTCAGAACGAGATTCAGAAAGAACGGATGAACCCCGATGAGAATGACGAACACGCATAGCGTGAGCCAAGGCATCGCAATTCCAAACTGCACCCAAGAGCGAAAGCCAGCGATCGCAAAAAAGCAAGCTGCCGCAGCCATCAACAGCGATTCGAGTAAAAGACTCAAAGTGGCAGGCGCAATCTCAATTCCGATTCGTTTCGCGGCGTTGATTCGTCCATAAAAATGCCACACATTTCCCGGCAAATACTTGGCAATATTCGTTTTCAGATACGTTTGAGCACTCCAAACTCCAGAAACTCGATACGACAAAAATCGTAAAATCCAACCCCAAACAAAGCCCGCGAAAATGTGCGCGAATAAAGTGACACCCAGCGCGATCGCTAAACAAGCTACTCCTGCTGCCGTGATTCTCAGTCTCGTCACTTCTTCCCAATGTTGGTGAAGTGCTCGAACTAAGAAAAATACAACGGCTGTGAGAATCAGCCAACGGAACACAGATTTAAGGCGAAATCGCTGCATGGTGTCTTAAAGTTGCTCTTTTCAGCGTAATCCTTCTCAGGGCAGAAAGCGATCGAGCCTCCACATTTGATCAATGAGACTTGCGCTAGAGGAAGAAATTCTCAACAGCTATGTATGTTTGAGACGCATCAGGGATCATTGCCCTGAAATCAGATTTGAGCGGGAATTCCCATAGACATAAAAAGGAGCGCAGCATGAAACAATTCAAGATTAAGCAGCTTTTCGCCACCGTCGCGATCGCATTTGTCCTGTTCTTGACCACCGCCTGCACGAGCGGCAATCAGGTTGCAGGAACTCCCCAATCGGAGACTCGCATTGCTGATCTCGGTGTCAAAAGCAACGCCTCAGATCTGAATTACCCCGGCGCGGATGTTTCTGAATCCAGCAATCCGGATGTTGGTCCATTGCAGCAAAAATCTTTGCCGCCATTGCCCAATTCTAAGCAACCGATGATCGATCGTGCAGACCCTAGCTCGAAAGTCTTTGAGCGGGCAGGACAATCGATTCAAGATGCTTCCGCGTTTCTCAAAGACACAGCAAACGCTGCGAATGAGCGCCCGGAAAGCAAAGCGAATCCAGCGATCGAAAAGTAGTATTTCAACTTTCATGATTTAACTTCAACGGAGATTCTTATGAGCAAACTTTCATCTTTTATCAAATCGCTACGTTTAAATCAGATTGCGATCGTCTTTTTCGCAGGCGTGATGTTGTTATTCAGCACGGCTTGTAGCAATTCGGCTCAAGCAAAAGTACCTCCGAGCGATGGCGGTCCGAACCCAGTGGGACAAACCCAACCCTTTGAAGGTGGCATGAATAACTTCAGCGATACGCCTCCTGGACAGATTCCCTCTGAGAAAGCGAAAGCCCTCGTCGATAATGCAGAGCGGAACATTACCAGTGATGATCCGACCAAGGCAGAGCCACGCAACGCGAAGCTTTACAAGAATCCAGGCTATGCGGCTGAGCGCACCAAGGATACGATCGGAGATGCGATCACGTCTCGCGCGAACAATGCCAAAGAAGAAGCTCAGAAAGTTGGAGAGCGTGTGAGCAACAGCGGTGAACGTGCGATCGAGAAGACGAAAGAACTCGGTCAACGAATTGGTAAAGGTGCAGAAAACGTGGGCGACAACGTGACGAATAGTGCTGTCGGCGCGGGTGAAGCAACCAAGTAAAGCTGCGATCGACGAATCCAGCGTTTCTCCTCTAGTTACCTCAAGTGATCAAGCCAGGGTGAAAACCTTGGCTTTTTTTTGTGGAAAGATCTTGACATTCAAATCTTGCATATTTATTGTGTATTTATAGCTGAATTTAAGCGAGCTATTTGTTTATTTTTGGTGTGACACTAGCGAGACCGCTCTCATTAGTAGTGAGTGAAAAGTACTGAATTCAGCCCCATCTTTTCCTATGGAGGCAAGTTATGACCCTGTTGCAATCGTTTCGTTCATTTTTTTCGATCGCTGATCCCTATCACCAACCCGATCCTGAAACTGCAATGAAAGTCTTCGATCTCCATGAGATTGCAGTCGTGTGTTACAAACTTCGTCCTCGGCAATTTGGACAAGTTGAATATCGAGGACGGTACTGGAGCGCAACCTGTCTAGATGATCTCGTTCTGCTGCCGGGTACGCATGTGAAAGTGGTCGATCGTGTGGAGTTAATTCTGGTTGTCGAACCGATCGCGGCGATGCAATCTCGCGTGGTTCTGCCCAAGAAGCGCATCGAGAAAACTGCTTAATTCAGGAATCGTCTGGGGTTTTGTCGATCGCAGACGATACAATATAAAAGTTATGTAAAATCTATGCAAAAGATGCTCAGATCCAGCACAAATTTCTTAATCTAGACTAGAACTATGGGGCATCGAGACTGCACAAGTGAGCAAAATCAGCCAAACCCAGTGCTGCTTTTGGTGCGTCTTATGTCCTGAAGTTCGGATCGCGTAGTCGCTCGTAGAGGATCAAAACAATCATGGCGGAGAATTCTCCTGTAGCAGAAACACCTTCACAGAAAAGTGCTGGATTGAAATCTGCAACACCCAAGCAAAAAAAGCGATTGAACTTGGATCTGTCATCAGAAGCATACGATTTGCTCCAAGAACTTGCAGAGGAATCGGGCAAGAACATGGCGGAAGTCTTACGAACGGGACTGGCATTGTATGGAATCGCGCGGGAAGAGAAGAAAAAAGGACGAAGCTTAGGCGTGGTTGAGGACGATCGAGTCGTGAAAGAGATCGTAATTCCGTAACGGCTTATCTGTATCCAATTGAAAAACTCAGGACGGTGATTCCTCTTCAAGCCAAAGTAGATGACTCAAGCTGGCGTATGTGAAGTGTGAGTGAGTAGCGCGATCGTGTTTGCTCGAACATCGTTCTGAGGCTTTTTTATTAGGGAGGTTGGATATGGATTTGCTGGAGGATTTTTTTGCCCGAAAAAAGTTGTACGAATCTGCGATCGAGGTTTCCAGTATCGAAGAAACGACGACTTTAGAATTGCCTGCACCACCCATGATTCTCGTGATTAGAAAGGGTGAAATTAAACCTCGAAAGCTTCCCCGCAGACCCGCACTCAATCGGGCACAAATTCCAACAAAAGGATCGCGTCCGTGGTTGGACTGGCTGCTGATCCCGATCGCGATCGGTCAATTCTGGTGGTTGGCACTATTGTCTCTGCCTGCTTTGAGCGCTCAAACTCAGTGCAGCGACTATTTATCTCGGAATCTGATTCAAGTTTCAGTCGAATTCATTCGTGAATCATTCAAGCTGTAATTGATCCAGTCCGAAATCGCTTGATTGACAACATCTGGAGCTTCCGCCATCACAAGATGTCCCACTTTTGGAACGGTAATATGCTGGCTCTGGGGTTGATCGTGCAATAAATTCGCCAACCATTCATGCCCCATTGCAGGCGGGAACATCGGATCGTCTCCTCCGGTGATCACGGTGACGGGACATTTCAATGACTGATGCTGGGCATCGTATCGCCAGAAGGCTTCGATCGCTTCATACGGATGAGCATCACTCGGAACCGTATTGCGATCGTGAAATTGCACGAGCGTTTCATTCGATGCGATGAGCGATCGTAAAAATTCCTGAACGAATTGCCAGCGGTAGAGATGATGACCGCCGATCGCAAAGAATTTGATTAATGGAATTTCCCACCAGGGCGTGAGATTGTGCGTTCCGCCCCCGATCGCAATCAGTGCGGTTGCGTGGTGTCGTCTTGCCCATTCCAATCCCACGGGAACGCCGTAACTATGACAGCAAAGGATCGGGCGATGAAGCTTGAAGTGTTCGATTAATCGGGTTAAATCGCGGCGATGCCGTCCGACAGAATAGCGGCTGTAACGTTCAGATTGTCCGTGTCCTGCCAGATCGTACGTCAGAATTTCTTGTCCTTGCGCCTGGAAATGATCCCATTGCAAGCACCAATTTAATCGACTGCCTAACCCACCGTGGACGAACACGATCGCTGGAGATGTCCCTGGAGCGTGTGCGACTTGTAACGTAACTTTGCCGAGTTTGATCGGGGTTCCATCCAGGTTAGGTGCGGCGGTCGATCGCGTCATCTAAGGTTTGCGGTTGGGGTAACTACGCTGAGTTTGTGGAAAAAGATAGCGCATTGAGGTGAGTCCCCCCAAAGTGATTGCGCCGATGATCAATACGACTAGAGCTATAGGAAGCATAACAAGGGGTTAGGAATTTGTGACCCTGTTATTGTAGGAACCTGATTTGACTGGCTTATCACAAAGGAATGACAAGAAAATGACAGTCGTGCTATTCGCGCAATGAAAGTAGCTTCGATCGCTCTGGAACGATCGGTAAACAGAATCGAAACGTACTGCCTTTGCCGAATTCACTCTCGACCTCGATCGAGCCTTTTTGCAGTTCGATTAAGCGACGAGAAATGGCAAGTCCGATTCCGGTTCCGCCCGAATGGCGATCGCGCGATCGATCCGATCGCCAAAATCGCTCAAATACATGCGGCAAATCTTCGGCTTTAATTCCCTGCCCCGTATCTTCGACTGCAATCCACATTTTGTCCGATTCTGTCCAAGCCCGTAAGATAATACTGCCTTCTGATGTGTAGCGCAGAGCATTCCCAACTAAGTTAATCAAAACTTGTTCAACTCGTTCGGAATCTGCCATCACAGACGGAAGCGATTCGGGACAGTCTACTTTCAAAATCGGACTCTCATCGAGGAGTTGGTCTGAGAATTTTTCAACGATCGACACTAACAACGGTCGAATTTGCAGCGGTTGAAGATGAATTGGTAGATAACCCGCCTCCGCTTTCGAGAGTTCTTGCAAATCATTCACCAATCGACGTAAGCGAACCGTTTCTCTAGCAAGCCGTTGATAAATATCCGGAGTTGGATCGATCGTGCCATCTGCCAATCCTTCCAAATACCCTTCGATCACAGTCAACGGTGTACGAAGTTCGTGCGTTAAATCGCCCACTAAATCTCGTCTGCGCTGCTCCACCCCTTCAAGATCTTGCGCCATCCGGTTAAAGCTTTCTGCCAATCGATTCAGTTCAGGAATTTCATTCTCAGGAACCCGCTCTTCCATGTGACCCGCTGCAAACCGCTGAGTGATTTCTTCCATCTGAATCAACGGTTGCATAATGCGTTTCGACACCCAATAACTTAGCCCGATCGCAGTAGTTCCCCCCACAATCACCGACCAAAACGCGCCCCGGCTCCAAGCCGATTCAAACCCATCGATCAACCGACTTTTCACCCGAACCACACTAAATTCAATCCCCTGCAACTGTTCGAGATGCACGAGGAACAATCTGGGTGTATAAACCTTTCCCACAGTCAAGAGCGTACTAATCCCAACAACCATCACGATCATGTGGGACAAAAATAATCGAGTTCGGAGGTTAGGTTTACTCATGCGCCAGTGTCTTCAAATTTGTAACCGACTCCGATCACTGTTTTAACAAAGGTCGGATTGGCTGGATCGGGTTCGATTTTCTTTCTCAATCGGGCGACGTGAGTATCGACGACTCGTTCATCTCCGAAAAAGTTACTGCCCCAGAGCTTATCGATCAATTGCGTTCGGTTCCAAACGCGCCCCGGATAGCTCATAAACGTTGAGAGCAAATCGAATTCGAGCGTCGTCAAATCGAGCGGTTCGGTTTGATCGCCTTTTTGCCGAGAAGCCGATCGCTGATCGACATCCAATACAAAATTCTGCGTCCGATACACCTGAGACTGTCCACCCTGCCGCATCGTTCGCCGCAATAACGCCCGGACTCGCGCTACTAATTCCTTCGGGCTAAACGGCTTCACCATATAATCATCTGCACCCGTCGAAAGTCCGATAATACGATCGATTTCTTCGCCTTTCGCCGTCAACATCAGAATAAACGGATCTTTCGCACCTGGTTTTTGTCGCACACGGGCACAAACCTCCAGCCCATCGAGTCCGGGAATCATCAGATCGAGAATAATCAGATCAGGTTTTTGCTCTTGGAAGACTTGTAAAGCGGAAATCCCATCGCGACAAGTTCGACAGGAAAAGCCTTCTTTTTCAAGGTAAAGTTGAATCAGTTGAGCGATTTCGGCTTCATCTTCGACAATCAGAATTTCCATAACACCGGGTGCTAGAAGGTCACAACCTGTATAGCCTGAGTGTATCAATTTGACAACTCGAAGACCGTCGAAATTTTCAACTCAAGAAGCTTTATTGCGATCGCATTGCAGATTATTGAGTTTTGTAAACTTCCTTAAGAGCGCCGCGATCGACCGATAAAATAACTTGTATCGAAGCTTCACGAATTTCTATATAGGGCTAAACGCAAACGGGGGGACAGATGGAGTTTTTGAGTTTTCTGAACGATGTTAACTTTGAAGCACTCGTTCAATTGACTTTGGTTGCCATGATCATGTTGGCAGGTCCAATCGTGATTTTCTTGTTGGCGTTCCGAGGCGGCGATTTGTAAGATCTTCGATTGGTGTGACATCAAAAGTTTTATCAGGTTTAAGAGAGAGTAGCTCCAAGGCTCGATTGCGATTTCGCGATCGGGCTTTTTCATTTACTTCCCAATACAAAATCGGCTGAAAATACGATCAAGTACCGATTCCGTGACATCTTCACCCAGAATTTCGCCCAGTGATTGAATTGCACTGCGTAAATCGATCGTCCAAAAATCAAGCGGGAGTTGATTCGCGATCGTCGTCTGCACTTGTTCTAAAGCTATTTTTGCTCGCGTGAGTGCCGCAGCTTGACGCTGATTAATCGCCAAATCTAAGTTTGCAGCTTGAATTTTTCCAGTTTGAACGGTGTCTAGAATTGCCGTTTCAAGTGCATCAATTCCTTGATTTAGAGATGCCGCAGTTCTGACCGTTTGTAGTGCTTCGGGAAGTTCGCCTTTGACTTCAGATAAATCAATTTTGTTAAGCACGAGAATGAGTGGTCGATCGCTCACTTGATTGTAAATTTCTCGATCGAATTCAGTAAATCCAGCTTGAGCATCAATTGTGAATAACACTAAATCCGCCGATTGAGCCGCTAAACGCGATCGCTCAACGCCAATCTTTTCGACTTGATCTTCAGTTTCACGAATGCCAGCCGTGTCGAGGACTTGAATCGGAATGCCACCCACAACAAGCTGGGATTCGACCACATCGCGAGTCGTGCCAGGAAGATCGGTGACAATTGCTCGATCGCTGCGGCTCCAAGCATTCAACAAGCTCGACTTTCCGACATTTGGACGACCGACGATCGCGACTTTCAATCCGGTTCTGAGCAATTCTCCTCGATCGGCAGTCTCTAGAATTCGAGTCACTTCGGCTAAAACATGACGAAATTGAGCTTGAATTTCTGCTTCATCAAGCGGTGGTAGATCGTCCTCGAAATCGATTCGGGCTTCGACTTCCGCCAAAATATCCAGACAGGTTGTACGAAGTTGGCGAATCGGATGCGCGAGTTTACCCTGTAATCCAGCGAGTGCAGTTTGAGCAGCTTGAGGCGATCGCGCTCCAACTAAATCGGCAATGCTCTCAGCTTGTGTGAGATCTAATCGTCCATTCAGAAAAGCTCTAAGCGTGAATTCTCCGGGTTGAGCCAGTCTCGCACCATTCTCAATGCAGAGTTGGAGAACTTGTTGAACTGCAATAATTCCGCCGTGACAGTGTAATTCGACGACATCTTCGCGCGTGTACGATCGAGGAGCCAACATCAAAAGTAATAACGCCTCATCGATCGTGTGTTGTGTTTGAGGATGACGAATGAAACCGTATAAAATTCGATGACTTTCCCAAGTTTGTGAGCCGGGAGAATCGAAGAGTTTTTTTGCGATCGAGACTGCTTCCGAACCGGATAATCGAACGATTCCGACGCTTCCTTGTTCGGGCACAATAGCAGTCGCGATCGCGGCGATCGTTTCGCTCATACAGGTCTCCAATTCTGGTTAATCAAGCTCGATCGAATGTGGTCTTCCCACTTGCCATTAATGAGTAAATAGTCTCTGGCATATCCTTCGATCGTAAATCCTAACTTTCTTAAAACATTTCCGCTTCTTTGATTACGCGGCATATAATTTGCCACAATTCTGTGCATATTCATGTCATTAAAGACATATTGAATCGCAACCTGTAGTGCTTCATTCATATAGCCATTTCCTTGTTCTTTTTCCGCAAGGCTATATCCTAAACTGCACGAATACAGAATGCCTTGAGCAATATCTGTAAAGTTCACTGCACCGATAATCGATCGCGGATCTTCTTTCTTGAATATGAATAATCTCAGCGATCGATCATAGCCAAACTCGATAAGGCTTTTCTCGATTTGCTGTGACCAAAAATCGCGCGTGTAAAAGTTTGCAGGACGAAACGGCTCGAAGGGTTCAAGGAACGCGCGATTCTCGGTGTAGTAATTGACGATCGCGGTTGTATCGTTGTGCTGAAGGAGTCGAACGATCAAGCGTGAAGTCAATAAAACAGGGGTCTGTAGCATTGTCTTACTTACGAATTCGAGTTAACAAATCATAGAACGGTTGCCAGTTGTCGTCATCTGCGATCGGGTTCCAAACCGCTTCAATCTCCGATCGAACTAATCCAACCTCAGAGTTGTAGGCTTTGAGTTGATCTGGAATTCGACAAATTTCAAAGTGACTGAGCGTATTGAGTGCCTGATAGTAACTTTGTCGCCAGTTCTCAAATGATTGAGCTAACTCAGTATTCGAGGTTTCATGCTGAGAAAAGATGTTACTCGCATTCTCGCTCCAATTAAAATCGAATTGTTGCGTGATTTGCCAGAAGAAATCGTGATAATCAATTTGTGCTGATTTGAGAAACTCAACAGTTCGATAGACTAAATTTGACGCGATCGAGTCTTCTAATTCATCAAATCCCAATCGATACAGCATTCGTTGTCGATACGCTTTTTCGTAATGTGATTCAAATTTTGCTAAGCCCGATTTCAAATCAGTTTCAGCAATCACTCGCCGTAATGGAATCTGAAGCATTTCTAAATTCCAGTAACAAATTCCTGGCTGATTTGAATACGAATAGCGCCCATAGTAATCAAAATAAGCCGCTGTAAAGTCCGGTTGATAAGCAGGAATAAACGCATACGGACCATAATCGAAACTTTCGCCCGTAATCGACATATTATCGGTATTCAAAACCGCATGACAAAATCCTGCTGCCATCCATTGCGCGACTAATTGAGCTACTTTCTCGACTAATTCTGCATAAAATAATGCGTATCGATCGCGTTCATTGATTAAATGCGGATAGTAAACTTCGATCGCATGATCGAGCAGAATCGCAATCAAATCTTTCCGATTAATTGCATCTAATCGCTCGAAAGTTCCGAATCGAATATGCGATCGACTAAACCGAATCATCACCGACGATCGAGTGGGTGACGGTTCATCGCCGCGCCAAAGACCTTCCCCAGTTTCCACCAAACTAAAACATCGTGAAGTCCGCACTTTCAACCGATGCAGCATTTCTGCCGCTAACACTTCCCGAACGCCCCCTTTCAGCGTTAATCGCCCATCTCCACCACGCGAATAAGGCGTTGTGCCTGACCCTTTTGTCCCAAAATCGTACAATTCACCATCATTCGCGCGAACCTGCCCATACAAAAAGCCGCGACCATCACCGAGGGCTGGATTATAAGTTCCGAATTGGTAGCCGTGATATCTCATTGCCAGAAACGGCTCTCGCCCCTGAAACTTGCCAAATGCCTCGATAAAATCCGCATCGGTTACATCGGTTAAACCCAACTGCGCCAGAATATCGTCATTGCGGAATCGGAGAAGATGTTGGGGAAATTGAGCCGCAGAAACGCGATCGGAGAAGTCATCTCCCAATCGTTCAAACGCAGGCTCATAGTTCAGGGCAAGTAACGGGTTCATTCACTTTGTCATCGCTTCTTTTCAATCCTACCGATATTCCCACATTCTGAGCGTCTACAATCAAGCTGAAGTCTAGCCCCAGATTGTTCGATGACGGTCAAAGCATTCCGCAGCGCAATTTTAGATTTTGTGGCTGATCCGTTCTCTGTGCCTGAGTCTGAAAGTGTGCGGTATTTTCCTGATGGTTTGTTGGTGATCGAGAATGGCACAGTCAAAGAACTGGGTGAATATGAGCAATTGAAAGAGAAGTATGCAGGAAGTGCGATCGCTCATTTCCCTAACCATTTGATTCTCCCCGGATTCATCGATCTGCACATTCATTTCCCCCAAACCGAAATGATGGCAGCTTACGGAGAACAGTTGCTCGAATGGTTAGAGAAGTTCACGTTTCCCGTTGAGCGCAAGTTCCGAGACAAAGCTTACTGCGATCAGATTGCACCGATTTTTATTGATCAACTGTTGCGGAATGGAACAACGACAGCATTAGTACTTGCGGCTGTGTTTCCTGAATCGGTTGAAGCTTTGTTTGAAGAAAGCGATCGTCGAAAGATGCGACTGATTGCAGGCAAAGTCATGATGGATCGCAATGCTCCAGAGTTTCTCAGAGATACTGCAAAGTCTTCGTATGAAGAGAGCAAAGCTTTGATCGAGAAATGGCACAAAAAAGGTCGATCGCTTTATGCAGTGACTCCACGATTCGCACCCACCTCAACATCGGAACAATTAGCGAATGCTGGCAGACTGTTAGAAGAGTTTCCAGATATTTATCTACATACGCATCTATCCGAGAACATCAATGAAGTCGCTTGGGTGAAAGAGCTATTTCCTGATAGTAAAGGCTATGTTGATGTTTATGATCAATTCGGTTTAGTCGGAGCGCGATCGATCTTTGCTCATTGTGTGCAGTTAACCGAAGATGAATTCGATCGACTATCAGATGCGAAATCAGCGATCGCTTTCTGTCCCACGTCTAATACCTTTCTCGGTAGTGGATTGTTCAACTTAGAACGTGCGACCTCAAGCAACATCAAAGTTGGTCTTGCTACTGATGTTGGCGGTGGAACGAGCTTTTCAATGTTCCAAACTGCAAGTGAAGCTTACAAAATTGCACAACTTCGACGACAAAAGCTTTCTCCGTTTCAGGCAATGTTCCTAGCAACTTTAGGAGGTGCAAGAGCATTAAATTTAGAACATCAGCTTGGAAACTTTGATATCGGTAAAGAAGCTGATTTTATTGTGATTGATCCGCGATCGACTCCGATCCTATCCTTACGAAACCAAGGTGAAACACCGACAACATTAGCGGAACTGAGCGATCGATTATTTAGTCTGATCATCATGGGTGACGATCGAGCAATCGAAGCGACTTACATTTTGGGTGAAGTGGCTTATCAGAAATGAGATACAGTAGTTCCAGTCAAAAATGCGATCGCGAAATTCATGAACGAGCCGCTATTTTCCGTTGAAAATCTCACTGTTGCATATCGGGCTGGACAGTCGAAAGTCGTCAAAAATGTGTCGTTTACTTTGCAGCCCGGAGAACGTCTTGGGTTAGTGGGCGAATCAGGCTGCGGAAAGTCTACACTCGGTCGGGCAGCGATGCGATTGTTATCCGATTCTGCACAGATCGAAGGACGAGTGAAGTTTGAAGGAAAATCAGTGTTCGATTTGTCTCCTGCTGAGCTTCAGAAGTTTCGAGGAGAAGCGGTTGCACTGATTTTTCAAGATCCGATGACACGACTCGATCCCTTAATGACAATCGGGGATCATTGTTTAGAAACTCTGAAAGCACATGAGCCGAATTTATCAACCAAAGCAGCGAAACAAAGAGCGATCGACACCCTGAAAGCAGTCAATATTCCAGAAAATCGCTGGTCACAATATCCGCACGAATTTAGTGGCGGAATGCGGCAGCGAGTCGCGATCGCACTTGCACTCTTACTTAATCCAAAACTCATCGTTGCAGATGAGCCAACAACTAGCTTAGATGTCACGGTTTCGGCTCAAATTCTCAAAGAACTGACGCGCCTCTGTAGCGAACGAAATATGGCGCTAATCTTGATTTCGCACGATTTAGCGATGATTGCGGAATACTGCGATCGTATTGCCGTAATGTATGACGGTGAAATTGTCGAAGCAGGTTCAACCGAATTCGTATTCCGGACTCCTCAGCATTCTTATACGAGAACATTACTCGATTCAGCATTGCATCTACAAAAAGAAGCTGATCCGATTGTGGTTAGCGATCGTCCTGATGTTGCCCCAATTTTGAGATTATCGGAACTCAAACAGCACTATACGATTGAATCAAACTTCATCTCAAAGCTATTTGATAAGAACGATCGGACAATTCGCGCCGTTGATGGAATTGATCTTGAACTTTATCCCGGTGAAACGCTCGGATTAGTTGGTGAATCGGGCTGCGGGAAAAGTACTTTATCACGAACTATCTTGCAACTACTTCGACCAACTGGCGGCAAAGTTGAATTCTTAGGGCAAAATCTCACACAGCTAAATCGTGAAAAGTTACAACAACAGCGGCGACAGATTCAGATGATCTTTCAAGATCCGCACGCCTGTCTCAATCCACGAATGACGATCGGGGAAAGTATTGCTGATCCGCTACTGATTCATCAGCTTGCAACACCCGAAAAAGCAAAGCAAGAAGTCGAATATGTTCTAGAACGAGTGGGACTTACGCCCGTTGAATCGTTTTACGATCGCTATCCCGGCGAACTCTCCGGCGGACAACAGCAACGAGTCGCGATCGCGCGTGCGCTCATTACTCGTCCCCGATTAGTCATTTGTGATGAACCTGTGAGTATGTTGGATGCAACTGTTCAAACTCAAGTCCTCCAACTTATGCAGGATTTGAAGAAAGAATTTGATCTCACTTATCTATTCATCACACATGATTTGTGGGTGGCGCGATATTTCTGCGATCGTATTGCTGTAATGAACGGTGGAAAGATCGTCGAACTCGGTGAAACTCAGTCGCTCTTCAAACATCCAAAGCATCCCTACACACAATCTCTATTAGGGGCTGCACCGTTACTCAACAAAATGACCGGATGAATTTGCACGATCGAGGCTAGAATCGCTCTTAGTGCGTGATTTGTTCTAATGACAAAAACGAATTCGACCAAGCCAGAAACCCCCAAGACCGATGCGCTCGAACAAAATGTCGGAAATTGGCTCGTTCGCAGCATGATTCTTTTTGCGATCGTGCTGATCCTCGGTCATCTGCAAGGAAAACGCCCGTCGTTCTTCAATTTCGATAGTGCAGAACGGGGAGCCGATGCACCTCTAGTCATGCGAGGTGGCGATCCGTATATTCGAGCGTTGATGCGAACGATTTCCGCGAGCGAATCGAATGTGCGGAATCCTTACACCGTGATGTATGGCGGTTCACGAGTGGAGGATTTGAGTCAACATCCCGATCGCTGTATTACGATCGTCAATGGTCCCAACATGGGAGACTGTACCACTGCCGCAGGTCGATATCAATTCATCACAACGACTTGGCAAGAAAAAGCAAAACGCTATCATCCCGACCCCAGCGGCTTCTTCATGTGGCGAAATTACAGTTTTGAGCCGCAGTTCCAAGACGAAGTGGTTTATCGCTGGTTGAGTGATTCTAAAGTCTGGGGAACCGACATTCGGCAATTGTTGAAAGACGGAAAAATCAACACGGTGTTGAAAATGCTGTCTCCAACTTGGACAAGCTTGGGATATGGAATTGAAACAAATTCGATGAGTGATGATCTGCCGAGAATTTATCGGCAAATTTTGCAGCAGGAATTACAGCGGAACTGATAGCAATCTGATCGTTGAACGCAACAAACGATCGTCGTTCATGGCGCGGAATCCGGGTAGAGACGATTCGCCGAATCGTCTCTACAAATCGTCGGGTAAAC
>ERZ1066124.180-NODE-180-length-58640-cov-28.550926_pt1 | contig 58640 bp, 47 predicted proteins | sample MGYA00382771_ERZ1066124 | MGnify/ENA primary metagenome ERZ1066124 (study PRJEB33369, sample SAMEA5778354) | biofilm metagenome | biome: Industrial cooling water; feature: Water cooling tower basin; material: Biofilm | place: United Arab Emirates | collected... | reverse complement strand
GAATGGCAAAACTCTTGCTTCTGCAAGTGGGGACAATACGATCAAACTCTGGGATACAAATACTGGTAAACTGCTCAAAACCTTGACTGGGCATAGCGATAAGGTCTATACTGTGGGTTGGAACCAGAATGGCAAAACTCTTGCTTCTGCAAGTGGGGACAATACGATCAAACTCTGGGATGCAACTACTGGTAAACCGCTCAAAACCCTTACTGGGCATAGCGATGCGGTCTGGAGTGTGGGTTGGAACCCAGATGGTAAAACCCTCGCTTCTGCAAGTAGTGACAAAACCATAAAACTCTGGGATGCAACTACTGGTAAACTACTCAAGACCCTGACTGGGCATATCGATGCGGTCTTTGGTATGGCTTGGAACCCCAATGGCAAAACCCTCGCTTCTGCAAGTGGGGACAAAACAATAATCGTATGGGATTTCGATTTTGATAATCTAGTCAAAAGTGCTTGCGGTCGTTTGGAGAACTACTTAGTTTTCCATGCGGAAGTGTTAGCAGAGCTAAAAGTATGCCAAACACCATCTCTTTTAGCTAGGACTGCTGAGATACTTGTGGTTCAAGGAGAGCAAGCAAGTGATATTGAGACAGCTACTGAGAAATTTCGCCAAGCAAAGAAGTGGAATCCGCAGTTAAATTTTGACCCAGAGAAGAAAGCGCGCGAGTTACAGAAGCAATTTTAGATTTTAGATTGTAAGGCGCCAAGCAATCATAACCTTGTATGTGCTGCTCCCATTAGGATAATCATAAAATATACGGCGCCTGTTTCATAGCTACTTAATTCTTTAGAGATGCAGACATTTTCATTAATACTTCGTTTTCTGAGGGATGCTTTTGGTGAGGTTGCTTAATTGGAGGACATAAGTAATTAAAAGAATTGTCTGTATGCTCTAATTGTAAATTCCGAGGCGCGCTTAAAGCTATAACAGCATCTCCTATTTTTTCACAACGTTTACAATCGCAAGCCTTTTCACCAATGGTTAGTATTTCTTTCAGATTATTTGCAATATTAATAAATCCCCTTGTGTTTGTATTTTTAGGTAGTTGAGAAGCAATTTCGACCATTTGTTCTACTTCCGATTTGCATTGTATTATAAGAAACTCGTCAACTTTACACTGATTTCGACAAGTTGCTGTATCTTCAAATCCCAAAACAAATTTTTTTAAACCAATTGCTGGATTTTTTATATCAACAGTAAGTGGAACCTCCGCACGAGCGCAGTTGGTCAAATCCTCACTATATTTAAATTTTGTTTTAATTACTAAGTCAAAGCGTTTTATATAAATTACTAACAGAGACAAAGCTTTATTTTTATCTGATGGGTTAGAAAAATTTAGCTGTCTGGTGCTGAAAAGTTGAGATATTAATTGTAAAATAGCTTTAAGCTCACTGCCTTTAAACTTATTACTCCATAATGTAATAGCATCACCAACAGTATAAACGTTATCTAAGTGTAAGACAAAATAAAAAGAAATAATACTAATTATATAGCTACGCCTTATTTCCATATAAACATAATTAGAAATATAAAGCTGTGTGTTATTTAATTTTGATTTTAAGTATAGCTGATATGCTTGTGTTGCAAGTAACAATGACCTCATTACTGAGGTGTCCAAGAAATGTTCTTGTATAGATTGCGACCCCATACAAATTTATACCTCTTCATTTAATTCAAGCGAATCATTATCAAGTTTGACACCAAAAGGTAAAGTATCAAAACCCAAATTTTCTAGTTGGACAATTGAGCTTTCAACATCTGCTTCTGTGATTGTTTCTTTATTGACTAAGGAGACTAGCAGGTCATAGGCGCCTTGGTACTGTTCGTTGGTGTGGTCAATCCAACGATTTGAGTGTGCAAGTGCATCATGTAGCGCCATAACTACTTCCGTATAAGGGCTATCCATATAAGTATCATGTAGAAAGCGCATTCTCCGTAGTAAGCTATCGATAAAAACAGCAGCTACTGGTTCAGAGGCGCACTTTGAGAGTTTCTCTAAATCTGGGAGCAAAGACTTAGTGATTTCTGCTGCACTTTCTTTAATCGTAGTTTGTTCGTTACTCATAGCTATTACTCCTACTTTCCTTGCATTTTTAGATGATATATCTATATTACCTTTTGACCCCAATACACAAATTAAAGCTTTGATCAATATGATAAGCGTACAGGTAGAACTAAAATCTAGTGACAGGGTAAAAAGCAAAAATAACCGTTTATTTACGGAATCAGCAGAAAATCTTGTGTATCAATGATTATATATTGATTTGAATATAGTCATGACTTACCAAGTAGAAGTACAGAATCAGCTTAAACGGTTAGGCACCAAACCGCAAAATGTCTTGGTTTTCTACGGTTGTTCCGGAATTGGTAAAACTTATTGGAGTAAGCAGCTATATAATAATTTACAAAAAGAATATTTATGTTCTTATTTAGACGGTAGTGGGTTGTATAAATATAGTGGGGGTTTTATTGATAAAGCTTTACTACAACTGCGAAGCAAGTTAGGTAAGGTAGATTTTAGCTGCTTTGATTTTGCTTACCTATATTATTGGCAGTGTGAAAATCCTCATTTGGCTGTAGATTCTGTGGAGTTTGCCAAACGGATGGATAATGCTGATAGGTTAGCAAATGCGTCTGATGTTGCTGCTGCTATATCTGCAATGGACTTTAAGAAGCTGGCTAGTAAGGCAGGGTTAACTGAGATTAGCGGTACAATTACAGAATTAGCTCCACAAATGTTTTTTGATTTAATGGAGTTAGCGAAGGATTCAGTACCTTATATACAATTTTTATCGAAATTAAATTGGTTTATTGCTAAAGAGTCTGAGACTATCCGCAATTGGTGGAAACAGACAGGTTCAAACAATTTACGGGAATTAAAAGATTGTGTTAGCCATTATGAAGTTTTAGAACGCTTACCGTTGTTCTTTGCTAGAGATTTAAATTCATGTTTGTTTAAATCTCAACGTAAAGCGGTTATTATTGTTGATGGCTATGATGATTTACTTGATAGTAATGGACGTTGCGGTTGGTTAGAGGATTTGATAAGTGAACCTAACCCTAATGTATTATGGGTACTTTTTTCTTCACAACAGGTAAGTTTTACAGAAAATATCCATAATATTCCTATCCTGCCATTAACTGAGTCGGAAAGTCAATGTTTACTGACAGCATCTGGTATTCCTGAGCAACAATGCCAACAAATTATTCAAGCTTCTAATGGAATTCCTTTTTATTTACAGTTAGGTATTGAAACTTGGCGAAACATTAGTAAGAAACGATTGCCTCAAAACACCGATTTTACTAACAGTCTTGCAGATGCTTTTAGAAAACATGATAGTACGTGGGATAGTTCGGAGCGGGTTTTATGGCAGTTATTAGCTAATTGCCGCACGTGGAATCAAGAATTATTTATTAAGTTAATGCAACAGTTTAACTTAGATAACAGTTCGGAGCGTTTTGATAAAGTTATTGCTTCTCCTTATGTTGAAGAAGTTGGTGAGGGTAAATGGCGCCTGCACTTTTTGATGCGTCAGCATTTACAATTAAATCAACCTGAAAATTTTCGCTGTAATGTAAATAGCTGGTTATTTGAGTATTATCAAGCAGTATATGAAGTAAAGTTAGAACCAACCACACTTGATGAGGCTTTATTCTATGCTGGAGAATGTCAAATAGATACAGCAATTAATTGGTGTTTAGAACAAATTACATATTTACAGGAAAAAGGTCAACATCAAACGGTTGTTTCGTTGTTGAAAACCTCTCCCCTAACCCCTCTCCTGCGAGGAGAGGAGAATAATAGTACTATTGACTATGCAGCGCGCGCTTGGAGTTTGATGGGTAAATCTCAAACCGTGATGGGTCGTTATAATGAAGCAGAATTAGCATTATTAACTGCAAAACAGCAGTGGCAAGCTTTACAATTAGGAGAAAGTTTAGAAGCGGCAAGCGTAGAATTTGATTTATCTAAAGTTTACTTGCAGTTAGACAGAGTATTTGATGCGGATAAAGCAGCACAAACAGCATTGAAAATTCGTCGCTCCTTGCTTGGTAAAAATTCTCCTCTCGTCGCAGAAGTATTAAACCGTCAAGCAGAAATTGCCTCAAGTCAGGAAAATTATCATGAAGCAGTGCAATTAATTAAACAAGCTGAACAAATATTTACATCTCAAAGCGATACACAACCTTTACAACTAGCTCAATTGAAGTATACAGCCACTTATTTAAATTGGTATAACAACAATTTAGATGCAGCAGCAAAATCTTGCTTAGAAGGATTGGAAATAGTTGAACAGTTTGCAGGTCAAGAACATCCTGAAGCAATTACAGGTTATGCTTTGTTGGGTTCAATTTACCAAGCAATGGGGCAACATCAATATAATAAAGTATTTGAACTATATCAAAAAGCACTAAACGCAGCGGAAACAACTTTAGGTTTAAGTCATCCGCAAACCTTACAATTATTAAAAGCTTTGGCTAACTTGTCTCGTAAAGTAGGTTTACACGACCAAGCATCAGAATTTGAACAACAGCATAATGTTAATGTGCAGGTTGGCGAGTTGGAAGAAACCGCTCTCGTTGCAGATGCTTTAAGGCGCCGGGGTGTTGCTTTACGGGAAAAAGGAGAGTATGGTAAAGCTGAACCGCTATTAAAACAAGCAGTCAGGATTAATTTAAAGGTATTTGGAAACCAGCATTTAGATACTGCAAATAGTCTCAATAGTTTAGCTGTTTTGTACGAATCTCAAGGAAGATACATAGAAGCGGAACCAGTTTATCAACAAGCGCTGTCAATTTATCAAAAAGTATTAGGAGCAGAACACCCTGACACTGCGAATAGTTTCAACAACTTAGCTTCGTTGTACAGTAAGCAAGGAAGATACGCAGAAGCAGAACCACTTTTTCAACAAGCGCTGTCAATTCGCCAAAAAGTACTGGGAGCAGAACACCCCGACACCGCAAATAGTCTCAATAACTTAGCTTTTTTGTACAAATCTCAAGGAAGATACACAGAAGCAGAACCGCTTTGTCAACAAGCGCTGTCAATTTATCAAAAAGTACTGGGAGCAGAACACCCCCACAATGCAACTACTCTCAACAACTTAGCTTTGTTGTACGAATCTCAGGGAAGATACACAGAAGCAGAACCACTTTTTCAACAAGCGCTGTCAATTCGCCAAAAAGTACTGGGAGCAGAACACCCCGACACCGCAAATAGTCTCAATAACTTAGCTGGGTTGTACGAATCTCAAGGAAGATACACAGAAGCAGAACCACTTTATCAACAAGCGCTGTCGATTTATCAAAAAGTACTGGGAGCAGAACATCCTCACACTGTAGCTAGTCTCAATAACTTAGTTGAGTTGTATAAATCTCAAGGAAAATATACAGAAGCGGAATTACTTTATCAAAAAGTAACATCAGGTTCGTTTATACAATAATAATTTAAATAATCGAAGGACAGGCGCCATTATCTATATTAAATTACGCTATTTACGGCGCCTTTCCTCAAAGCAAAATAATAACCAGACTTATAATATATCAAACAATGTAAAAGATTTGGCGCCGTAATAATCAAAATGAACCGGAGGTTGCAGTCTCTGGTACAAAAGCTAAAATAATGTCTTCTTCAGAAATACCTTTGTCTATTAAATCTTGAGTAATCCCTGATTCCATACCATCGTACTCAATAATGACTTTTTCGCCTGACAAAGTAATATAAATTAGATTACCTCTGATTCTTTTTCCTCTATCCCAACCTACTTGCATTAAACTATATCTATCTTGAGCTTCATCAAATACAGTGTCTAACCTAATGTTGCCATGAGACGGTTTTAAGCGTGAGTAGTAGGTAACTACTTGTTTGACTATATGACGATATTGGTTTACCTTATCCATTTTGTTATCTCAACCCTTTAGGGATGCCTGTGCAGTTATAAAATATGGTATTCTTAACAATAAACTCCCCTAAGTTAACAGAGCGAAAATCGCAACGGTCAAATACAGTATCGTATGCAGTTGTCGCTACTAAGTTGGCAGTTTGCAAGTTACAATTAGTAAAGCGAGTTTTATGAAGTCTCGCTCCTTGAAAATTAGCTCTCTTTAGGCACGCACTTTGTACGGTAGCATCTGTCCAGTCAGACCTGTGTAAGTCTACTTTACTCCAATTTCCACCTTGGAGGAAGGCGCCTTTTAAACTTGTAGCATTAAGATAAGCCCCAGACATACTACAATCTTGAATAATAGCTTTATCCAATGTTGATAATGAGAATGTTGCGTCTTTTAAATTGCACTCTAATAGCTCAATACTAGTTAAATCACTACCTCGAAAATTGGCGCCACTCAAATTACACTTAACGAATTGTGCTTTGATTAAATTGGCGCCAGGGATACTAACTCTCGATAAGTTACGCTTTTGAACTATTAAGCGTCCATCATCAACACATCCATTCTCAACCCACTGTTCGTGAGCTAAGAGTTTTGAATCTGAGAGATATATAAGCCACCGCGATTGATTGGACATAGTACAAACGCTTATCAAGTGTCTACCCGTTTAATATCATTCTGCCTCAATTTTGTTATAACTAGTAAATGATGGGGCATTTTTACAAGACATGGATGCGAACCACTTAGTAAACTGAGACAACCTGCATTTAGTTAACCAAAGTATGGTAAAATATTCAATAATTATTGCGATAACAGATTAGAAAAGCATTTGATTTAAAACCATTTCAATTTGTAACTAATAATCATTAAGTCAGTTTATGTTTAAAAAATTAGTATCGGGTATTAGTTTAGGAATACTGTTTATTTTAAATCCCGCAGCGATGGGTGAAAGTAATAATCTCGATTTTGACAATAATGTTTTAAATAAGTCTAATAAAAACGCTATTGATGTAGGTAAAATTTCCATAGGTAATATTAAGCTCGGAATGAAGGAGAGGGATATTATTAGAATATTGGGTAAGCCAAAAAGTCGAAATATAAAGTATGACGACGTTTGTTATGGCTCTTATATTACTACTTGGAAGTACAATGGGATAGAAATTGAGGGACTTTCAACTACTAATAACCCTCGTCAAAGTGAAGTGCATCAAATCATTACTTTGAGTCCAAGATATCCCACTGAAAAAGGGGTAAAGGTTGGTGATGGTATTAGTAAAGCTAGAAAATCATACTCAGCATTTATATCGAGAGTTAATGGAAATAACTTAGCGTATTCAAATGATGCTTATGGTGGTTTAGTGTTTTCTAGTAGCACACAGGGAGTAATTAGAACAATTAGGTTGCTGGGAGCATCTTGTTAATTTTATTCTTTGTCTAGCAGTATAAAAAGTTGCGGGAATACGGCAAAAAATATGCGTCCAAATGTTGACCAAGAGAAGATAGAAAGACTTATGCTGTAATGCTTGGTTCAGTCGTTGCACACAAGCGGAATGACTTTGATGACTAACAACTAGTGCAGCGACTATTACAGAACTATCAAACATGACTTTCATTAAGGCATAAGCTCCTGAATACGTTCGTTACGCATATCATCTATAAACGTAACAAGGTCAAAATGCGAGGGTAGTGGAGCATCAACTACTAAAACATTACCTTCGTAATAAGTAGTTGGTTCCTCTTCTGATGGTTCTTGAGTTTGCTCATTGAGTCTGTAAATTTTTTCAGCAACAGTCTGAATAATAAACTCCTCTAATGAGATACCTTGAGAGCTTGCCCATTTTTCAACTTCTTGTTGAAGATTAACAGGGAGATTCATATAATCAAAAATTCTCTATATGCAACATTATCATTATAAACTACGGGAGTCAGTAAGAATTACCCAACATAGTTATCAACCGTTTAATTTGACCTACTCGCTTACGTTGGTCGTATCTTCGTTTCGCTTCTGTGGTAATTTTTTCTACAAGTGCTTCCGAATCATTTACAACTGTCCAAGCTGCTTCTAGAAATGTTTCTACTGTGATTCCTTTGTCTTTGCAAAACTGTGTTAGTTGAGAGTCTAAGTCTTTTTCTAACACAATAGCCGAATGGCGCCGTGTTTCGGGGTATTGTTCAAGTTCAGCTTTGAGCGATGCAAGCGTATCTATATTATTGTTTTCGGTGATTACAGGTTGTATTTGCGGTTCGGTTGACTTGGGAACGAGTGCGTCAATTCTTTCTGGAACGGTTGCGCGATTACGTTTGTTGCGAAGTTGGTTGAGTATGTTGTCTGACATTGTTTAATTGCTCCCAATTAAAGTACGGATTTTCTCAATTAAGATTTCAAATGGATATTCTAGGTCGTTATATCCTAGTTCGCTAAGGGTTGTACGTTTGTTGATTGCTTGTTTGTATCTTTCGGATTCTCTGATGGAGGGTAATACTAATTCGGCGCCAGCTTCGTCACGCATTCCTTCTACTGCTGCGCGACTTTCGTGTGCTTGGGTGTTACCAAACCAACGGTCACGAAATGGTAAAATTCCTAAAACGTCGGCGCCTGTTGCCCCCACATCGCGTAAACCATTGAGTAAGTCGAGGGTACGCACCAAGGAACCATAACCTTTTACTGATGCTTCTGCGGGAATAAGCAAGAAATCTGCGGCGCCGATAACAGTTAAACAGATTTGTGACCTTTGTGGTGGAGCGTCGATAATGCAAACTTTGAAGATGCTACTAACTGCTTCTAGTCGGCGTTTGAGTAAAGTGGCGCCGACTCCACTATTAGATAGATAGTCTTGTACTGTGTCGAGTTGGTCGTCAGCGGGGATGAGAAATAAGTTGTCGTTGTCGTCTGTTGGGTAAATGCTATCTTCTGGAGCAACTGTTTTTTTGAGAAACTCTAACAAAGTTGGTTGGTCAGGTTCTAACTCGAATCCTAAATAAGTCGTCAGGTTATGTTGGGGGTCAGAGTCAAGCATTAAGGTTGGTAAACCAGCACGCGATAGTAACCGACCGAGGAATAATGCGCTCGTGGTTTTCCCTTGTCCCCCACTTAAGCTGGTGATGGTGATTGTGAGCATATATACATTTATCAATGTAGCTTTTTAACATAAAGTCATTTGGTAATTTTGTCAATGGCTAATTTTAGCTTTTTGGCTTTTTAGCTATATGAGCTAGGTAAATTTAGCTTTTTGAATATTTGGCTTTTGATGTGTGAGGGAATTGTTAAAATTGTTTGGGTTTGATGGCGTTACACCCTCGAAGGGTGACGCTATACGAACTAAGCCTGCCTTCGCAGGCTGAGAGTGTTGCTATTAATGGTTTATATTGAATTTAGCTTTTTGGGTAATTAGCTTTTTGAGTGTTAGGATGAGACGTTTAAGTTGGCTTTTGTTAAATTTAGCTTTTTAAATAGTTAGCCTTGAAGCGTAGATGTGTACTAAATTTGCTTTTTATAAAATTAGCTTTTTGATTGGCTTAATGGAGTGATTGAGTTAGCTTTTATTAAATTTAGCTTTTTGGGTAATTAGCTTTTTATGGTCGTTTTGATAGGCGCCTCCGCAGTGTAATCTTATGCCATATATTTATGGATACGGAGTTTACTAAGTAAGGAGACTATTTTTATCCTGTCCAGTATTAGTCATTATTTTGATTTTGAGTCGCGTGCAGAACTTCGCGCCTCGCGTATTTGCTGCTTCAAAGGCATCATAAGGAGACCAAACAGGGTAAGATTGTCCAGGTTTAATTAGGTCAGCTTCTTGTTGGGCTAATTCTGAAACTAATACTTGTACTATGTAGAGCGGGTACGGCACGGTTGAGTCCTTGCAGAGTGTTGAGTAGTTCTGCTGATACCATGTTTAAAATACTCCTTGCTACTTCAATTGTATTCTAATCAGAATTATTATTGAAGTGAAGAATTTGGTCTTCTATTTAACTTTACATTTGTACTACTTTTGCTAGATGGCGCCTGATTTCTCCCAACTATTTCCTAATCTTCTACGGCGCCTAAAACTTTAAGGCTGCAAATTTCTGTCTCAGTTAGACCTTTAACACCTGTAATATTCATCTGCTCATAAGGTCTTTTTGGCATTAGCGTTTTTATACAATTAGCTGTTTTTACATCCCACAGTTTTATTGTTCCATCTTCGCTACCGCTAGCCAGAATTTTGCCATCGGGACTGAATGAAATAGATACTACCCAGTTAGTATGTCCGAACATAGTCTTTAAACATTCACCTGTATGAAAATCCCACAACTTTATTGTTCTATCGCAACTGCTACTGGCTATAATTTGACCATCAGGGCTAAATCTAACGAATTTTGCGTCACTGCGATGTCCTTGTAAAGTTTTGATACACTCACCAGTGTTTATATCCCACAGCTTTACAGTTTTATCGTAGTTACCAGCAGCACTTGCTAATATTTGCCCGTCACTATTAAAACTAATTGACCAAACCCAATCAGTATGTCCTTGCAAAGTTTTGATGCACTCACCAGTGTTGATATCCCAGAGTTTTACTGTACAGTCCTCGCTTCCAGTTGCTAATAATTTGCCATCGGGACTAAAAGCAATCGATTTGAGCCAAGGATTAGTTGTATCTCCTTGTAAGGTTTTAATATATTCACCAGTAGAAATATTCCACAACTGTACTGTTGTTTTATCAGCTAAAGCTAAAACTTGACCATCAGGACTAAATCCAACAGGTAAAACCCAATAACTGTCTGCTTCTATAGTCTTTACACAACTGCCACTAAGCAGATTCCAAATTTTTACTGTTCCATCCGAGCTTCCGCTAGCTAGTATTTGCCCTGAAGGATTAATAGTAGTGTACGTTACCCATCCTTTATGACCTTGTAAAATTTGGAAGCACTCCCCTGTATTAATATCCCATAATCTCAATAGGGCATCATTGCTACCACTAACTAAAGTTTTACCATCAGGACTAAAAGCAACGGATAATACTAAATGATGGTATCCTTGTAAAACTCGAAAGCACTCTCCAGTATCAATGTTCCATAATCTGACCGTTTGGTCATCACCTCCACTGGCTAAAATATTATTTTGTTGATTAAAAGTTACCGAACGAACTTCATCAGTATGCCCTTGTAATACTTTAATGCATTTTCCAGTCTGTAAATTCCATAGTCTTACTGCCCCATCAGAACTGCTAGTAGCTGCTATTTCACTTTTGTTATCAAATGCTATTGACCATACTGTACCAGCATCACCCTGTAATATATGTATGCACTCACTTGTCTGAATATCCCAAATTCTTGCTGTGTAATCATTACTGCTACTGCCAATAATTTTGCCGTCCAGACTGAAGCAAAGCGACCTAATTTCACCTCCGTGACCATATAAAGTTTTGAGGCATTCACCTGTGTTGATATTCCATAGTTTTATAGTTGAATCTTCACCACCGCTAGCCAGCATTTGGCTATTAGGGCTAAAAGTGACAGAAAATATTTTACCAATTTGACTGCGTAAAGTTTGGAGACATTCTCCTGTTTTAATATTCCACAATTTTATTGTTTCGTCTTGGCCACCACTAGCTAAAATATGGCTATTAGGACTAAAAGCAATAGAATAAATCCTGCCATTATGACCATCTAAAGTTTTAATACATTCACCTGTACTGACATCCCACAACTTCACTTTGGAGTCTTGACTACCACTAGCCAAGATTTGACCATCAGGACTAAAGGCAATTGTTCGTACCCAATCAGTATGTCCTTGCAATGTTGAAAGTCTTTTACAATCTGCAACTTGCCATAGGTGAATTTCCCCGTTAGCATCTCCTGTAGCAAAAACCTCTCCGTCTGGGGTAAATGCTATTGATAAAACAGTAGCTAAGACTTTAGTAAAAATAGAACCACTGAGATTAGAAGAGGAAAAATTGACATTATGTAAGGTCGCTTCGGTAAAATCAGCATGTAAAACTACGGCTTGAGAAAGGTTCAGATAATTTAATGCCCCTTTATTTACCTTCAACAGCAACGTTGCTGCATTTCCTCCAACATAATTTACTTCACTCTCGCTTAAACCGCGCGTTGTCTCAATAATATTAACTATTGACTTTTGAGCATCAACATTTACCATTGGCAAAAGCAAATCTATGACCGCTTTCGTCAAAGGCACCTTCCCAAAAGTTTCCCGCAATTTCTCTAATGACTCGCTGACAAAACTCTTTAACGGCGCCTTAGTAACACCGACATTGGAAAGAAAATACTCAGACCAAGTATAAGACAGCGGTGCCTCCCCAACTACATTTACCTGCCCGCGCGCTAAATCAGTAAAATCTGATGCTAATGCTCCCAACTCAGCCGCAAACTTGTACGCTACAAAAAACTCTAACAACGAACGATGAGCTGGGGTATAATCACCATCAGCATTACGAATCAACATTGTTTGCGCCATCATATCATAATGCCAATGGTCGAGGTCTTTTTCCTCCTGCACCATACCACCAAATAACTGTCTAATACGGTCAGGGAAAAGGCGATAATTTAGACTCATTTGGTCAGTAGATAGCATTTCCCATGACAGTTCGCACAAGAAGTAAAGCTTATCAGCCAAAGAAGTAAATGTGCGCTCGGCTTTAATGTCTCGCTCCATCTTATGCCGCACCGCATACAAATATACCCGCGACATATCCACAGGTTTACCCGCTTCAATATCGGGCAATGCTTCCAAAATTAACTCGGTCATCACTGGGCGCCGTGCCAAGTCTAACAGTTGCGGGTTGCCCATTACAATTTCCACGGTTGTGGATGCTGTAGTATGTGACAGCACTTGCTTAATTTGCTCGTCGTTAAATTTCTCCAGTTCCAACACTTCAAATTGGGGTGTTTCTCCCGTTAATTTTGCTGTTGAAGCTTGTAATTCTGCATTTAACAGCGCGCGTCCTTCTTTCGCTTCAGGAAAATGTTCGGTACGACAAGTGAGAATTACTTTGGCGCCAGGAACTACAACCTTTGCCAGTTCCCAAAAGTTGTTAATCATTTCTTGACGGTCTACCCTTGCTGCCATTTCATCGAAGCCATCGAAAATTAGCAGCAGTTTACCCATGCGATTGAGTTGGACAAAAGCATCGTAATGTGGTAGAGGAATTTTATATTGACGAAAGAAAAACTCGGAAAACAGTGATTCCACACTCACAGCTTTCGCATAGTCCCGCAGGGGAATTACTAAAGGCAAGCGGGGCAGTTCAGTACCGCGTTTTTGGGCATCGCGATAACGTTGTAATGTCACCCAAGCATAATGTAATGCAAACCAAGTCTTACCTGTACCGAACTCACCAAGTATAGAAATATGCTCTTTAGCTGGGTCGTCAAGCCAACGGTCGATGTATCCATCAATCCAACCATCTTGCTCTGAGTAATGACTGACGGCTATTTGGCGTTTGGTAACAGGGTCAATTTCTTCTTTGTTGCAACCAAGAGGTACATACTTAGTATCAATTTTGCGACGTTTAACTTCAGCTTCTAAAAAAGAAAGATATCCACTAAAATCGGCATCCTGTGCTAAAAGTTCATCAAAGGTATAGCACCCCAAGTGGCGATTTTCCTCTTTCTCAATCTCCGCACGTGCTGCTTGCGAAATTCGACGGGCAGTTATTAACCAACCTTCATCGGTGCGCTGTGTTTCTACTGATTGACGTAAAGCCATTACATCAGCTAGCCCAGCTTCCCCAGCAATACCGCGTATAAGGATGCGGTCATATCGGTTACGCCGTACCGGGATATTTATAATCCACTCGAAGTAGGTATCGCTCCATATTTCATAATTCTTTTCAAACTTATAGCCCAGTGTCTCAAACCAACCGCGCGCTTGTTGTGCAAGAGATATAGCTTTACAATTATTTTCATTTGTTAAAGAGGCGCCTGGTAATGCTGGGTAATTTTCAGCTGCCAAGCGCGCGATTTCTGTGCGAATCCCCTCTAAAGAGGGCAACCGACTAAGTTGTTCTTGAATACTGGCAATGCGCTTGTGTAGCGAACCAACCTGATGACTCATTAAAACATCACCAGGAGTGCGACTGCGTTTAGCAACCTCTATAAATACTGTGGCGAATTCAGCCACCTCTCGACGAATATCAAGTCCTAAATTGCGAACTTCATCCCCCATCGCGTAACTATCGAGAAATATATCAACTTCAGACAGAAGAATCGAAGGATTATTATGGTCAAACGCTTTGCGGAACGCCTTTTTTACTTCTTCATGACGGAAAATTTCCAGCAACTGTGTAGGTCTGCCAACACCATATTCTACCAAAGCATAAGCGTATACCCCACTAAAATCGTTGGGTGGATGCTCTGGGTCAAGCTTAAACTGCTGTAGTAGCTTGATTACAGTTTCATTGCGCTGAATTTTATCCTTGAGAATAGGAGTTGCAAAGCCAGCTAGAGCTTGAATTATCTGGTCAAGAAGTGGTGGTAGCACAGGTTTTATGTATAAAAAGGCGTATACAGCCTGTTAATTACACTTATCGTAGCGTGTAGTGATAAAAAAGTAGAGAGATAAAATAAACCGCTATGTTCCGAATTATTTTATAGTATATAAATATACTCTACGATTCTAGCTTTTACGCCCTATACATGTTGGACACCAAGTACCAGCACGAAAAATACTCTCAGGTGTAGCTTCCCATGTATGACCTTTTTGGCACTCCCACAATAGCTTACGCTTAGTTCCTTGATAGAAAGAAGATAAACACTTTCCATTTCTGTCTACGGCTATCTCATGCATTTCCTCGATTGTATGCGTCCGTCTTTTTAAACCTCTTTCCTTCTTCGCGCACTCAGGACACCAAGTACCAAAAAGAACATTACTTGGTCTTGCGTGCCATTGATGACCTGCTTTACACTCCCATAAAAGAGGTGTTGTATTGTTTAAATATTCTTCCGATAAGCACTTTCCGCCACGAGAAGCAGCTATACTGCGAACGGGTAGAATATAGACTTCTGTCATGCTGAGGCACGAAGCATCTTACAAGATGTTCGCTTGTTTTAAAAGTAAAGTTTTAACCCGTTGACAGTATATAGCCTGCATATCTCTAATAGTTTTGCCTCTTCCAGCACAATTTGGGCACCAACTACCGCTATTCTTTACATTATTTGGTGCAGCCTTAAAATGATGACCTTTGCCACACTCCCATTCCAGTGGTTCAAAAATACCTAAATATCGTTTTGATATTAATCGACCTCCACGCTTTATTGCAATAGCTTGCAACTCTCCCAAACGATTAGGGCAATAAACTGCTTGTAAGTCTACTTTTCTATCATCAAATCCAGACGGCAGAGGGATACTCCTTTTTAGGAGTTCATCACGGACAAACGGCTTAACACCATTAATACCAAGCACTTCCAAAATTGATGGAACCTGTATCAGTGTTACGCCATGCACATTGCATAAATCACGTTTCCGCTGGTCGTAGCTTTGTATTTTTAAAAGTTTAGCGTCAGAAGTATGGAAATACTTAATATGTTTATAATGCTGGAGTCCTTGATGCTCAAAAGCAATTTTTAGTGATGGAGAATAACCATCAAGTTCCATCTGATGTCCGTCAGAAGTACGTAACCATTGTGGGCGAGCCTTGTTAAAAGGAAATCCAAAAAGTTGTTCAAAAAATGCACGGCATATACGCTCTCCTAAACCAGAACAGCAATCAGGACACCATCCTCCCCGAAGAATAACTGCCGGAACTGTTTCCCAACGATGCCCTTCCTGACATTCCCATAATAATTTTTCATATACACCTTGGTATGTAGTTGACAAACATTTGCCCCCGCGTTCGACAGCAATTCTTTGTATCTCCTCAATCGTCTTTTTACTATTCCCAGAACAAATAGGGCACCATTTTCCTCCATTTAAAACATTGTCAGCATTAGCCTTCCATTGATGACCTTTAGCACACTCCCACAGCAAATTTTCTTTGACATTGACGAAGATTAGAGACAAGCATCGACCACCCTTGCTAACAGCAAACTCCTGCATTTGTGTAATGGTGTGTGTTTTACGTTTCTCAGAGCGGGATTTTTGAGCGCACGTAGGACACCAATTACCGTTCTTGATATGATGCGGATTTGCTTCCCACGTATGCCCCTCTTGACATTGCCAAGTTAATTTTTTAATAACACTTTCAAAATGAGATGATAAGCATAATCCTCCCCGCGATTGAGCTAAATTCTGCATATCTTCAAGGGTGTGTCGTCGCCGATTTCTATCACTCTTTACACGTCCACAAACCGGACACCATCTACCAAGAGTTTTAATATTTTGAGGTATAGCTTCCCATGTGTGACCTTCAGCACACTCCCAAAGATGTTTTTTCCCCATACCTAAAAAGGTCGGCGAAAGACAGCTTCCACCATGTCGTTCTGCTAACTTTTGCAGGTCTGCAATCGTTCTTCCCCGACCAATACAAAAAGGACACCAATTTCCGGCCTTAATAAAATCCCGACAAGATTCAAACTGATGTCCATATTTGCACTCGAAAAGTAATTTAGCTTTCGAGTTTACATATTCATTTGAGAGACAAAGACCACCACGTTCTTGAGCAATCTCATATAATTCTTCGAGAAGTTTTGATTTGTCTGGCATTACTATTACAACCCTTCAACAAACTACTATTTTAAAATATTTACGTTTAAAATGGTACATTTATTCTCAAAAACCTCTTACCGCCCTGCTTGCCTAAACTGTTACATGTCGGTAAATGTGATTGTTCTTGCGTTTATCATAGAGGAACGTATATGAAAATTACAAAACAATGCTGTATAGAAGTATGCTCAGATGTATTTGATTTTCGTGTACTTCCTGCGCTTGACTTTGAATCAAATCAATGGTTTTTAATCCAAAAATGTAGCACAGAAATTAAATCAGTCAAGATTAAAGGTTCAGGTACGATTATATAACTAGTTTTTAACTTCTCACTCTTAACCGTATAATAAAGTGAAAGCGGCGCCTCGACCACTCCCATCACAACAAAACACATGGCAGAAGTATTACACTTTACAGGGTTTATCAAAGGAGTAATTTACCGAACTTACTTAGCCGACAAGTTAAAAAAGATAAATATTGAAGAATTTAATGTCAATAAGTCCCCCAAATTTGGATTAATTAAGTCTCCTATTACAGAAATAGCTTACTCACAGTGGGTATCACCAAAAAGAACCAGGAGTTATCCGTTTACAAGAATTTACAATACATACGGCGCCTCAAAAGTCATAACAATTATCCCAGTTATTAAAGACGAAGGTAAAGATGGTGATAGAGATAGAATCCAGTATTCAACCATATCATGGATGAACTTACTTAATATTTATATTGTACTTGCGTACTACGAAACGGCTGAGAAAAGCACAAAAAAGGGACAATTTGATAAGCAGAAGCTAACAAATCAAAAATTTAATAACGAATTTGTCAAAGCTCAAATAGATGAAATTTTAGCATACCATCAAAGCGCGCTTCATTGGAATAAAAGCTTATTTGAGGAAAGATTTGTAGAAATTTTTGGAAAGGCTCTCGATAGTTATGATTCTATCTCTCAAAAAACCGGAGTGGAAATTCATTCTCGGCAGGGAATGAATAGCTATTTAAACGCAATTATAGAAGAATTCGAGGAATTTAAAAATATTTCTTTGAAAGGTTCCCAAAGTGCGAGTAAAAGGGAAGCTCTGACATCCCACGAGCTAGAGTATTTAGTTGATGGGTTAAAAGCTACCTTCAGTGTTGAGAATTACTTAGGAGGAGTTTATTATTTAACCCCAGATGAAATATTTCATAACGGAGATACATATATAATACAAGAATCTAAAAATACTTCTACAGACGCACTACCCAAAGTTTCAGATATACAAGATGGATTATTTAAGTTAATATTATTTTCCAATCTTGATTCTTTAACCCTTGATGGGCAACCAGTATCATTTATAACCAAGCTCAAATTAACAGGTAACAATGTCATTGGCGCCATTAAATTTCCAGACGCATCACCAGCAGAACTAGAATCATTTTTAGATGCTAATTCAAAAACATTCAAGAAAAACCAAAAAGAAATAATCAAAAAGTTAGCTTTAGAAGCAGAACATAATCAAAAACTTAAAATTGAAGTGACTTGTAATATTACTTAAAATATATAACTAGTTAATTATTATATTATCATTGTAGTATTAATTTTATATTCAAATGCTAGCCTACGAACGTATATATTATGCCAAAAGCTATGATAAAAAGTCCACTGCGTTACCCAGGAGGTAAATCAAAAGCCATTGACCAGATAGCTGAATATATACCAAATAGTTTCTCTGAGTACAGAGAACCCTTCGTGGGTGGTGGTTCTGTCTTTATATACTTAAAACAAAAGTTTCCTCATATCAAGTTTTGGATTAACGATTTAAATCGCGAACTCTTCCTATTTTGGAAATTTTCTCAATCTCACCTTCCACAACTTATAGAAGAAATACGTCGCATCAAAGATAAGTATACCAACGGCAAGCAACTATTTGAAGAATTAGCCAAAGTAGACACTAATACTTTATCTGATTTTGAGAGAGCAGTACGCTTTTTCGTCCTCAATAGAATTACCTTCTCTGGCACCGTCGAGTCTGGGGGATATTCCGAGCAAGCTTTTCATAAACGGTTTACAAAATCATCTATAGAGCGTTTAGAAAAATTAGAGAGTATCTTAACAGCAGATGTAAAAATTACCAATTTAGATTATAGTGAGCTATTACAAGCAGAGGGTCAAGACATATTTATATTTTTAGACCCACCTTATTTTACAGCAACTAAATCCAAATTATATGGTAAATCTGGAGATTTACACATCTCATTCGAGCATCAAAGGTTCGCAACACTCGTACAAAACTGTCCCCAACGCTGGTTAATAACCTACGATGACTCACCCTCTATCAGAGAAAACTTTAAATCATCTTACCTGAACGAGTGGGAATTGCAGTATGGAATGAATAACTACAAACAAAACGGCGCCAAAAAAGGCAAAGAGCTATTCATCACCAACTATAATGTCAACAATAACGAAAACCTACAAGCGCCATTACAGTTAGGTTTAGAGCTTTTGTATTAACCACGCTCAAAGCAGGCGCCTGTCAACTCACAAAGAAATAGTACCCTGTTGTGTACCAAACAAAGTACGTAATCCTAGGGAAGCGCCGTGATGAATTACTTAGATAACAATTCACACAGGATAAAAAATTATGACAGACACATTTAACGCAACCGCTCAACTTCAAAAGCCTGTACTCAAAGAAGGTTCTAAGGGTGATACAGTTAAAGAGTTACAAAAACTACTATTAAAATATAATGCTTATGTAACAATTGGTAGTTCCGGCGCCTGCGTATTCCCAGGAGAAGAAGTAATTGATGGTAACTTTGGCGCCAAGACTACAACTGCAGTCAAACTGTTCCAAGCACGGATGTTCTTATTACAAGACGGTATTGTTGGTGATAGAACTTGGCGTTCATTGTTCAAAGGCGCCCCTGTTGATATGCCTGTTCTAAAAAAAAGCAGCAAAGGAGATTTAGTTAAGGCAGTTCAACAAAGACTATCAATTGGTGGTTATGAAGTTGGCGCCATTGATGGTGACTTTGGCAACCGTCTGGAGAAAGCTGTAAAACAGTTACAAAAAAATACTGGTTTGCCTGTTGATGGTGTAGTTGGCGACCGTACTTGGTTTGAGTTAAGCAAAATTAGTACAATTTTCTGCTAAGATTTTCACCTTATATAAGATAGCAGGCGCCAACGGTTAATATCAATTTAACAAGCATAGAATTTGTAATAAAAAGCGCCTCCTAATATATTGGAGGCGTTATATTTATATTACTTTTTCAACCAATTGCAATGGATGATTATCCAGAGATTTCCGATTATGTTAACTTTAACTGCTCGCTGTTAAGAACGGCGCCATCCGTATTTATTCAGTTTCATCCTCTGAGGAGTCTTCATCCACCATCAAAACATAACCTGCCATCTGCGATGCTAGATGAAGAACAATTGGGCGAGCTAGCGTATCTTTGTACTGCAAGGCCATTCGACGTAACTCATGTGTCAATATTGCCCAATCCTCTGGTTCATCTCCTGGCTGTATGCAAGCTACTGTTAATTCAAGTATTGCAGGGTTTGACCAATTGAGTTGAGGTTTATCAAGCTTACTAAAATCAAGTTTTTCCTTTGGCATTGTATTAGATTTTTTGCCAATGCTGAGAAATATACGTTTATTGCTGTCCGTATAAAATAGTCCTTCGGTTGCTACACTTATTTGTTCAAGTTCTACCAAATCATCAAACAATTTCACCTCCTGTTTTGCTTTATCGTGTAGAGCATACCATTCTGGTGTCTCTCCATCTTGACGTACCCGAACTACGCGAAGTTTTGGTATTAATTGAGGAGGTTCTGTAGCAAAAACAACTCCTTCTTGGGATATTTGTTTATCTTGCAGCCATGTCCAATATCTTCGTATGTTTTGAGCATCGCAGATAAGTAACGTATCTTTACCTCTTAATTCTTTGCTTTGCAGCATTCGTTTAATAAATCCTTTTATCTCCTTTTTTAATTCATTATTATCACCTGTAATAGATTTTCCTTCCTGGTTTATTTTTCTCAAGGCTTCATCATAGGGTATCCAATCAGATAAACCATTAAAAGTTGCTTCAATTGCTTGGGAATCTGAACGTATTTTTACCATAATTGGGATGAGTTGTTGTTTTCCATGAGCGCTGGTTTTAGATGTGCGGTCAACTAACCATAAACCAACATAGGTAATAGGGTTGGGAAGTGTTGCTGATGAAATAACTATATGAGGTGGAGTTATTTGTACTCCCAGCGAGCGTAATAGGTCTAAAAAAGAAGTTATTGCTTTCTGTGGTAGCTCTTCAAGAGATTCGTTTATTTTGTACTGCTCTATACTATTTAATTCCCTACCTTTATCTCTTGCTGCTTTCTCAAGATCATTTTTTAATTCTTCATGTTCAGGGACAATAAATTTTGATAATCTATCAATTTTATCTTGAGCAAAGCCTAAGCGGATAGCTGCTTGAGGGTCTGTCCATTCAGGTTTCCAATGATTTTTGCCATATAGTTCAACAAATACCCCTACTTTTCCTGTTACGGGTGGCATTTGATTGACAGTTTCTGCTATTTCATCCATTCGAGTTTTAATAGCTTTTTCTCTTAGTGTAGAGTTAGGTTTCTTCTTAGTATCTGTGGATAAAGGTAAACGTTCTGCCAACTTACCTATTGGTTGCGCGCGTATAGTCACAGTTAAGTCTATATCTTGGAATTTATGGGCGCCTGCTGTCGGTGTTTTTAACCCCAGACAATACCATATTGCTGTTATAAGCGCATCTCGTGTTGATTCGTTAATATACCAAATCTCAATTATTAGCTCTTTGCCAACACATTTCTGGATGGCATTACAGAGTCTTTCCCTTTCGGGGGATATCAGTTTTAAACGTTTCTCGTAACGTGCGTATCTTGATTTAAAGTGTTCATCAGTTTCGTCTTCTTCCTTTTTACATTTATCCCTCTCTGACTGTTGTTTCTGTAAAAGTTTTTCAGACCTTAATTTAAATTCTTCGTCTGTTTCACTCTTTTTCTTTTTTAATTTTTCTCTTTGAGACTCTTGTTTTGTTAATATTTCTTGCTTTCTTGCTAAAAATTCTTCTTCTGTCTCTCCTATTTTCTTTTCCGGAATATCTAGTTTCCAAGATGTTCCATCGGGCTTAGGCAAGTCAAATATTTTAGCAGATTTCTTAGTATCTATCTTATAATTGAGCCGTTTGTATTCTATTAACTCCCAATCCTTTTCTAAGAGTAATACTATTTGTTCAGCCAATTGGCGCCGATTAATTGGAGGTAAACCTTTACCTACTTTATGGTCTGGAATTATCCCATCTTTGTAAGTAATACAAAAGTTAGGTATATCCGCAATATTAAGAGCTTCTTTTGGATTAGCTAAAATTTTTTGTGGAGTATGAGAAAGACGACTTATTTTATCTAACAAACTTGCTAAATTATTATCCCACTTAGGCTCTCCTTTCCATACCATCGGAGCGACTTGAAAGTATTCGCTGTACCCATAAGGATTTATTTTTCCGCCCCATTTAACTTGATTGCGAATATATACAGAACTAGCTTGTCCTCTTGATAGTAAACCTGTATTATCCATACTGCACCACCGTCGTATACTCATATCACATTGTAGTTGAGGATATGGCTGAAATGGAACCGTTTGTACTGTTAAAGTCAGAACTATTGAGTAGTAGTAAGTACGTTCGTTGTATGTATGTGGCTGCGGAGGCCAAGATATCAACTCTGCCCCTTCCGTTGGCGCACAGCGATAAAACTGAATTGTTTCATTATCTAATTTAAACTTTAATTCTGGATTGCTCAGTTGCGTTGCTAGGATATCAGGCAGTAGGATAAAACTATCTGCATCTTCGGTGATATTGGCGGTTCCGTTAACAAACTTTTTCCATGATTCCGTCTTGAAAGTTATAGATTCCCACTTGAAATTGTTAGGAGATAATAGCTGCATTACGGCTTCTCGTTTCTCAAAAGTTATTCCTTTTTTACGTTTATTAGGGTTCTCATTAGGAAACTCAGTATCTAACCAATGAGACAAAATAACTGATAATTTATCTGTTGGAATTTCAACCGCACTATACAACCAAAATTTATCTTGAATTTTTTCGCTCTCATTTTTTTTATCTTCGAGCTTTCTCTCCAAAACTTTCTCAATATAAATTAAACCTGGCATACTTGCTCTTAAAGCAGCATTAAGCGATGCGATGGGAATACTTACTTTGTCTATAGGACGGCTGTCTCTTTCTACAACAAGACTTTTTATTAAATCTTTAGCTTGTTTTGGAAACTTAAGTGCCTTAAATTGTTGTGCGGGTAAGTTGTGCTTAAGCCGGAATGCACACAGACGGATTTTATTGTATTGATTTGGCATAAATTATATAATTTGTGAGATGTTTACAAGAAAATATCAGAAAAGATTTTTAGTGTTGGCGATTGCCTCATAAAATGGGCGATAAAGTGCCTGAACTATTTGCTTATCAATCTTACTAATTTGCTCCGAGTCATCTTCAAAATAAGGCTGTAGCAAATCTCGGATGCCAACAAGTATGCTCGTTGAAGGAGTATCTTCTTGTTCGTTCATCTGTGCAACGTTTAGCCCAAATTTGGCATCACACCAAAATAAGGAAGCATCACTGCTACCTCGAATCAAACGACCTACCACCTGCCATAGAGAAACGGCAATATCCCAATGCATAGCAGTTAAGTTTTTTTCGTCAAGGGTTCTTAGTCTTAATGGTAGGTGTAGTAGTCGTAGCCATTGACTATAAGCCTTATCCCGAAAATTAGTACCTAATTTTTCAAGATTTTCTCCTGTAGCTATTTTGTAGTTTTCGATTGCCCAACGGTTGATGGAGTGAATTGCATAGCTGAGGTCGTCAGGGCTTGGATGGGGTAAAATTAGAAAGTAAGCTGCCCCAATTGCTGCCATTCCATTCTCATCAACAATATTGTGACCGCGCTCTATAGCTTTTAGCGGTGCTATTAAAATTACTTTATCAGGTTTATGAGCGAATTCAGATACTCGTCCTCGTTGCAACGTACTATAATTTTCCTGCTCATCATCATCTAACCACTCAGATTTATTATCATCTTTTGTTAATGCTACAACTCGATTTCCCCACCCTAAACGAATTAGATGGTCGTGAACTATTTTTACCTGCTCGTAACTATTAACTACTAGCAGTATTTTCCGGTCTTTCATATCTACGAGTTGTTGCTCAAAATATTCTTCTTCTACTAATTTAGTGATAATTCTCTCCAGATTTTTCTGTTTTTTATCCTCTGTTCCTGACACAAAAATTGCTTCATTTTTACCATTTTTGTTATCATATAAATGTAGAAATTCTGAATATATTGAAAATTGTTTATTAGTATTTGGTGACAAAACTCCGGTTACTGGTATATCAACATGGTATGCTGGGGATTTACCCGCCCAACTGGTTCCTGACATTAATAATATGTGGGGACTTGCTATGTTGTCGCTGGCAAATAAATCATTGAAGTGTAGAAGTGACCAACGACCAACTCCTGTGCAACGGAAGAATCGTAGACTTCCTAACTGTTCTTTGTAAGATTTATGGTACTGGAATGCAAACTGGTTTCCCATTGGCATTGCTGGAATTATAGAGTTATAGTCGGCAGGTGGCGCCTGAAACCACATTGAATCTTCTGCTTCCAACTTGAGGGTATCTTGCACGTGTTTCCATCGGTTCATCATAAAATGAAGCTTTCCTTGTAGAATACAAACTAATAAGGCAAACTCCAGCTTGGTAGCTATTTCTTGAATTTTAGGGGCTTCTAGGGGAAGAGTAGCATTTTCCTTAACCCACTTACGAAGAGCTTCCGTCCTACCACTGGCTTTATGAGTTAGTGTAAAAAGTGAATCCTCATCGTTATCTAAATTATTGATATAAGGTTCAAATACATTCTTCATTAAATTGTCGGCATTTTTATTCCCAGCTAAATCAATAGCAACTTCCCGTAATAGCAACCAATCCGTGAAATATTTTTTGCTGTTTTGCCATTGAGATAATTCCGGATAATCTCCTCCTAACATCCAATAAATTTTGTCTGTAACTTGTTTAGCTTGTTGGCAAGCATCCCACCAATCACTGACAATTTTTTTACTAAGTGGTTGAGAATTTTGGCGCCCTAATTCAGCGTCAACTTTCTGTAAAACCTCATCCAACCAAGCATCTCTTGTTGGTCGGCATAATGTTTGTTCAGGACTAAATGCTTTATCTAGATAAGCTTGATATTGGTCTACCTCATCTATAATTACTAAATCGCTACGCTTCCAAACCAACTCAGCATAAAGCAAACTTTCTCGATTTATTTGTTGTGGTACTCTACTGTAAATTAAACTTCCTGGTGTAGCAATCCAGATATAACTTTTTACTAAGTCACGTTCTTTTTGATGATAGGAGCATATACTGTAAGCAGGGCAAGCCGCTTTTCTCAGGGATGAATCTGACTCTTTTTGTTCTGGATTGTCATCTTCTGTGTCTACTGCTTCTAATTTCTTAATAAGTTGTAGAGAGAGGCAAGGTTGTTCTCCTATTTGGAACGGTTTTGACATTTCTGGTTTAACCTTTGCACTCATTAAGCAAGTATTACTCAACCATTGAAAACCAGGATGGACTTGATTAAAAGGTTCTTCAGGATGGCTATTATAAACAGCTTGATGCAAGCGATTAATATGACTCTTTCTGTTTGAATTTCCTAAAATTGGAGCAACATCGTTAATTCCCACATCTGTAAAAGTTTTTGCTAATTCAAATATTTGTAGTACATCTCCTACTATTAAAGTAACGTGCAGTTCGTTTCTGGCTGCCCAAACTGCCAAGACTTTCATTAAATTAGATTTACCTGATGATACCATCCCTACTAGATGCATCATCTTATTTATAGTCAGAGATTCAACTTGAACCAAACAATCGTTATCACCAAATACCTGTAGCTTAGTATTTTTTATCCAATTTTTCCACAGTGGCTTTAGCCCCCGCTTCTTAATTTGTTTATCCATCCATGCTGCGGTATCTTCTAATTGTTTCCAAGTTACAATTATAGGTTCGCGTTGCGACTTACCAGTTAAATCGTGACCACTTGGTGGAGACTTGACAAGTGTAGAAGGAACTGTAATTGTTTCTATAATTCCGTTGACTTTACATTTATACGTTTGGTCAGCTTCTGCCCACTCAAGTTCACGCCTTTTTAACAATGGGATAGGAGATTTCAAGGTTTTAGCATATACATCAAATCTAAAATTTGCAGTTGTTATATTGCTGTTTCTTTGAAACTCTTCTAGAGACTCAGATACTTCATATCCTCGCAGGTCGGCTGGTAGAGAGCGATAATATTTAAGTGCATCTAACCACAGGTATGGTCTTCTATAATTTGTCAACAAATGACGCGCAGAGGCATACATTTTATGCTGCGACTTATTCCACTTTTTAAATTCTGGGATAGAGAAAGGATAACCTGTTAGCAATACCCAGAGGCTATTTGCAGTCGCATTGGGAACTAAATCGCTTAAGAAGTATAGTCCCAATTCTACATCACATAAATTTTCGTCTAATCCTTCTTTGATTAGTCGATTTCGCCATTCTTTTGTATTTCTCATTGTTGGCAACTCTTTAATTTTTTATCAACTAATTGAAGAAAAGTGTCCTCAAACATTACCTGAGATTTTTTGAATTTAACTGGGCAATGATTTAGAAATTCTTGAATGTACTCGTCCCCGTATTCTTTAATTTCTGATGCAAATACAAAAAAAGATTCATGGTATGGCTGATGGGGTAGTTTAGGGATAGGTGAGTTAACCTTAAAAGCTAAGTTATATGCAGATTCCCAAAACTTGACATCAACTGCCCACACTGTTTTATCAGGAAAGACAACGTGCAAATCGTATTTATCACAATCAGGATAAAGAGTCACTTCTAATCCTAAGTCTTTCATACGTTTTTCTATTCTTAGTTCTGCACACCCAGGACGGTGAATAAAATACCGTAGTCCTTTTTTCAGCCATAAAACTTCATCATCTTGATCGCACTCAAAAGGAACATCTTGTTTCTTTTGTTTAAAGCAATGTTTATTCTCACACTTTAATTGATTATCCGCAGTTCGATGCATTAATCCGCCACAGTGACCGCAGCAAGAAAATTTACCCTGTTTTTTGTAAGAAACTGGAGCTTCTTCGTAACAATCTTCTAATACTTTTTGTAATGGCTTAAGTTCCAGAACGCTCTTAACATCTAAGTCTCCTTTTGTTATCACAGGACGGGTAACAAGTAAACGCCGAAACTCTACATATAAGTTTGGATTTTGCAATGATTTTTTAAAAACTTCTTCCATTACCTCATTTTGAATTCGTTCGGCTTCATTAATATATGACCCGTCTAACTCAATACAAAACCCACTAGGCTTTTGGTCTTCTATAAATTGAACATTCTTCCATTCTTCTGGGCAGTTAATTTCAATAGCCCAATCTTTTATAGGCTTTTCTCCCCATTTGCTACTTAGAAAATCTGGAATACCTTGAGGTTGGGTTTTATTTTGCATTACACAAATAGCTTGTAACTTCTCTACTCCCAGTTGTAAAGCAGATGGATAAGGGAAAAGTCTCGACTTTTGCATTTGCTGCGCGTACTGGACTACTCCCTTTGCTATTTGACGCAGGGTTGATTCGGAATCTGTTGACTTTGCTTTTTTTTTGTTATCAGGTTTATCGCCAGGTACATAAGAGTCTACGTCAAATCTCCTCTGTCCCGATGGTGTCCTGATTGCCTGAATTTTACCTTTCTCTTCCCAACGCCTCAAGGAGTCTATGCTCACTCCCAGCCGTCGTGCTGCCTCTTTGGGACTTATGTACTCTGGAATAGCTTTTTCCTCAACTCTTATTTTATACTATATCATTATTGCCTAGCTTTTCCTATGCATTACTATGCAAATTTTTACTTATTTATTCAATATAGTCGCTGTAAGACTTACAGACAAGGACTTTGAGCTTATAAAATCAACACATATGGTAATGTTTATCTGGAGACGCACGCTCTAGAAGTACTATAAAAGTACTAGAAATGTGTCTTCAACATGTACTTAGGGCATTCAAAAACGTGAAATCAGTAGAGTTATTTACAGGCGCCGGGGGTTTGGCGATGGGAACGGCAAAAGCTGGTTTCCATCACTTAGCACTTGTGGAGCGCGATAAACATAGCTGTTACACTATTCGTGAAAACCAACAGCGCTCTAATAATGTCGTTAGTGACTGGCGCCTTCACCAAATGGACGTAGCGGATTTTGATACCTCTACTATCAATGGGGAAATAGACTTATTAGCTGGTGGTCCACCTTGTCAACCTTTTTCAATTGGTGGCAGGCACTCTTCCCATCTTGATGAACGAGATATGTTTCCCCAGTTTTTTCGGGCAGTACGCGAACTACGTCCCAAAGCTTTTTTAATTGAGAATGTACGTGGATTGCTGCGTCAAAATTTTATCAATTATTTTGAGTATATAATCTTGCAGCTTACTCACCCAGAAGTTTTACTTAATGATAATGAGTCTTGGGTTGAGCATGTTGCTCGGTTAAAGCATCATCATAATGGCGCCGTTCCCGATGACCTTAAATATAAGGTTACTTTTAAATTGCTCAATGCGGCTGATTATGGTGTACCGCAAAAACGCGAGCGAGTTTTTATTGTTGGTTTCAGGTCTGATTTAAACATCAATTGGTCTTGGACTGAACCAACACATACCGAAGAGGCACTTATTTGGGACAAATGGGTAACGGGTGAATATTGGGAGCGTCACGGTATTCCAAGTAGCGCGCGTCCGGAGTGTAACCCAAAACTACGTGCGCGCTTACAAAAAACTGGCGCCAGCTTATTAGGTAGCATGACCGCTCCTTGGCATACCGTCCGGGATGCTATTTCTGACCTACCTGAACCTGAAAACATTGATGCAGCTTCATCCATACCCAACCATACTTATATTTCAGGAGCAAGAAGTTACCCAGGACACACGGGTAGCCCTTTGGATGAACCAGCTAAAACATTGAAAGCTGGTGTACATGGTGTTCCTGGCGGAGAAAACATGCTTGCTTTACCATCAGGAGAAGTGCGTTATTTTACAGTACGCGAAGCAGCAAGGTTACAGACTTTCCCCGATGATTATTACTTTCCCTGTACTTGGGGTGAGTCGATGCGTCAAATTGGTAATGCAGTTCCCGTCAACCTCGCTTACATTATTGCTTCTGGCATCTACAATCATTTGCAGTTTGTTACAGCTAATAAGAAAATTGTAAATGCTGTTTAGTAATATTACTCATGCCCCTAGAAGTTTTTCAGGCGCCTGCCACTTTGCGTGACCAATTAATTGAATTCCAAACTAGACAGCAGTGCTATCCACTTGCAGAACTTGAACAGCTGAAAAAGGAATTATCTGGTTACGTTGGTGTTTATTTATTGTACTACCGGGGAGAGTTTCCTTTGTATTCAGGTATTAAAATTGCTAACCAAAATTCTTGCTGTATGCCAATTTACATCGGGAAAGCAGAGAATCCGGGTAAACGCACTGGTAAAGAAAATGTTACGGGAGGATTAATTGGACGCTTGAGGGAGCATAGAAGCTCAATTCTAAAAGCTACAAATCTTGATGTTGCGGATTTTGATTTTGAAGTGGTGGCAATGGCAGTAGACTTGGTTGCTTGGGGTGAGGCTATATTAATACGTCACTTTCAGCCCGTTTGGTGCAGTATAATTTCTGGCTTTGGTATTCATGCTCCGGGTAAAGGACGGGGAGCGCAAATGCGTTCGATGTGGGATCAAATACACCTAGGACGCTCATTTGCAGAAAAGTTATCCCCGAATCCAGTTACAATTGAGAGTTTACAAACACAAGTGACACAACATTGCCAGAATGTAGCTACGCGGTTGGGATGTCCAGTAGAAAATGAAGGTTAAAAAGTAACATAGTATCACCTCTCACCGGAAAGCATTGCGGAAGTCCATACCGTTATAAAATGATACAAGATATTTTTAAATTCCTATATTTTGAGGTATATAATGAATACAGAAGAATTTCTTAAACGTTACGAATCAGGAGAACGAGATTTCTCCAAAATTGTTTTAAAAGGTGTTCAGTTAAATCACCTTGGACCTGACAGCATTTGGAGTTGAAAAAATTATTCAGATAACTTAAGGACTATAAAGACTTTTAGCCAAGGTTAAATTAAGTTAAATAAAATTAAATTGGCGCCAATATTCGCAAAAAATAATATTTTATGCAACACCAAAATCTGTGTATTTCCTCAGATAAGGAGCTTGAAAACCAAGTATAATATCTTCTTTAGGAATACCAAGAGCAACTAATTCTTGACCGATTTGTAGTTCTGTAGTATTATGTTGTACCCAAATTTTGTCATTAATTATATCCAAATGTAAAACACAGCCATGTACGCGGCGATGTCCTGCCCAACCAACGCTCACAACTTGATAACGGTCACGTTCCTTGTCAAAGATAAGTTGAGAATCAATTTCGCCCGACGCAACAGGAACAGAAGCATACTCTGTTAAAACTTTTTGAATTGCCGCTCGATATCGCTCTAATTTATCCATTTAGTAATCACCTCTTTAATTGGGTCGTAAACAATACGTTTTATTTGATACCGTTCTACTGATAGTTGAGCAAACTCACGTTGAAAAAAAGCATCATATACAGTTAGAGGAATAGCTAAATAGAGAGTGCGGTCAGGTTGACTAATTTCTAGAGCAAGTCGATAGTTTAAGAATTGTCCAAGCGCTGCATGATAATCAGTTAAGGGTGAGTCACCCAAAAAGGATTTTATTTCAACCGCTATCTTCTCACCTTGACGTTCGGCAGCTAGCAGACGTTCAGCACCAAGGTCTATTTCTAGCTTAGTACCACCTACTTCCAATTTCAATGGGTCGCCTGTAATAACCCATTGCTCTTTCTGTAGAGCTACTTTTACAGATTCATGAAAAAGGTATGCAGGCTGCCATCGAAAGCTTATCTAACTACAACCACATTGTAACTGAAATTAGAAATCGTATTAAATATCCATGCCAAAGCGCGTTTACGAGGGTTCAGGGCAATGGTCATTCCTTACACTACCATCAGGCATAATGGTTCTGCAAAAGATAGCCCCTTCTAAGTTTGCCCCTTCTAAAATAGCACCCTCTAGATTTGCACGGCTGAAATTAACATTGGAAAGATTTGCATAACTTAGGTCAATACGTGTCAAAATTGAGCCACTTAAATTTGCACCAGCTAAATTAATTCTACTTAAATTAATTTTTGTAAAGGAAATATTGGATAGATTTGCATTCTCACTAAGGTATATAGCTTTTGATAAATTAGTTTTATCAGGGAAAATAGTTTCTGAATTATAAAAAGCTCCCTCTAAAGAGGCGCCAGTAAGGATACTATTCCTCATATTAGCATTACTCAAGTTACAACTACCTAAGCGAGCATTACTCAAGTTAGCACCAGTTAAGTTTGCACCTTTTAAATTGACATAACTTAGGTTAGTATTACTTAAATCAGCACTACTTAGGTTTGCGCCACTTAAATTTACATCATTCATGTGGAGTCCACTAAAATTAGTTCCACTTAAATCATGGTTATGTAAGTCTGTACATGATAAAAGATACTTTTGATATATAGAAAGATTAGCTCCAGAGGCAATCAAGATGGCTTGAGATAAATTAACATTCTCAGGAAAAATTGTTTCCGAACTGTAGAGAGCTTCATTAAAGTTAACTCCACTTAAATTAGCTTTACTAAAATTAGCTCGAATTAAATCAGCCTTACTTAGATTTGCATTAATTAAAGTAGCTTGCGTAAAATTTGTGCTTCTTGCTATTACCCTCGTTAAATTAGCATTACTTAAGTCAGCACTCTCAAAATCTGCATTTTCAAGATTTGTTAAACACAAGAAAGAATCTCCCCCACTAAGTATTGCTCCTCTTAAATTAGCTCTTTTTAAATTAGCATTTCTAAAAGAGGAACCTCTCAAATCACTTTGCTCTAAATTTACGCCTGCTAAATTAGCATCTTGGAGAAAAACTTCTATTAACGTAGATGAATTTAAATTAGCATGACTTAGATTAATGTTTCGTAAATCACCATTCCATAATTTGATCTCAGGGAGTTGTACTCCACTCAAATCAAATCCTTTTAAATCAGTAAGTATTAGTTCAGCGCGAACAAAATTATTAGTAAAATCTCTTTCTCCAGAAGCATAGCGCTGTAATAAAATGTCTTTATTGCTTGTTGAATTAGAATTATTATTATGAATATTGCCACTTGGCATAGTAGTATTACATAAAATAGCGTATTCAAATGTAGAATCACCTGAAGTCATACAGACCTCAGCATCTTTAAAGTTAGCGTCTTTGAGATTTGCATACTGTAAGCTTGTATCTGTTATCACCGCATTTTCTAGGTTTGCGCCTTCTAAATTAGCACCTTCTAAACTACTCTCTAAAAATTCGCTATTTTTTAAATTAGCTTTCTTCAAACTGCTATATTCTAGGTTTGCTTCGGTTAAGTTCGCGTTACTTAAGTCTGCTTCATCTAGAATTGTGTAGCGTAGATTCGCATTTGAAAAATTAGCATCTCGAAGAATAGCTCTTATAAGATTTGCTCCATGTAACTCGGCGCGTCCTAAATTACAATTACTCAGATTCGCCCCACTTAAATTAACACCTAACAAATTAGCGTCTTTTAAATCAACCCCTGTAAAGTTTCTTTCTCCGGAAGCATATCGCTTAAGTAACTCTTCAGTATTCATAACCTAAATCCAGTATTTATCAACACTATTAACAGTATCTCCTTACATACCCGTATATTGCCACTTTTTGCTTGAAGTTACACCAGTGGCAGCAATATTATCGTCCCGGCGAGACTAACTAAGGCTGAATTACATAAAATTTTCGCCGTCAAGCGCGTAGCATCAATCTTTAACTGCCCATTCACATTTACCTTAAATCAATAAACTATCTAAGTATACTACAGCTTATAATTGCTACAATAGTTACTAAAAAATTTAAGTATAGTGCTTATGTCAGTTTTAAGAGAAGCTTGCCAACGTATTTCGGTTCTTCCATATACTTCATCTCTACAACCCGGATTAACTTTTGAACAGATAGAAGAGATAACTGCTAGCTTACCATTTCGACTATCTGTAGAAGTTTATGAACTCTATCAATGGAGAAATGGTATAAAAGAGCATGAACCAGGTTTCTTATTTTCAGGCTTTGGTCGCTTCTTACCCCTTAATGAAGCAGTGGCAGCTTATAAAGATTTATATACTAGATTTAGTAAATTTAATGAAAATTGGTTCCCCATTATCTCAATGGAAGAAAGTGTGTATGTGGTAGTTGGTGCAGAGCAGCAACAAAAAACATCACTGGTTATAGATTGGAATCCAGAAGATGAAGAAATGTACGTTAAACATGAAACTCTCACAGATATGCTGATAGCAGAAGCGCAAGTTTTTGAGGAATGGGTTGAGAGGTATAGAAGTTAGATATAAGAAAAATTAAAATCGTATACACGCTTAGGCTTTATAAACGCTAATAAATACATAGTTACTTCTACAGGTTGTGGACTCAAGTCCCACTCCGATTTTATACGAATATATAAATTACTGTTTCTGCAGGCTAGTTTTAAAAGGCGCCACCAAAAAAGTTTGTACTTAAAATATGTGACCTTATTAAAAACCTGCGTTTTGCATAGCCTTTTCATGTAAGACTTGGAATTAAACAAGTATTACTCGTAAAGTAAGACATGGCAAAAATGCTTAACTTTAGATGTCCTAGCGACCTGTTGGGAGCAATAGACCAGTTAGGGCAACAACGATACCCTGTAGATAACAATAATGGATGCGACCGTTCTAAAACTTTAATAGATATTATTGCTGCTGGTATCCAAGTACTATCTGATGGCTCAATTGAAGTTCCTGTTAGTAAGACGAGTAAGACTAGTACTACCATTTTACCGGGAGAACTCAAATCGGTATTAAAGGATGAGTTATTGTCTGAACTTCAAGAGGTATTAAGACGCGAGCTTACAAATGCAAGACAAGAAATAGACGATAAGCTTACGACATTGGGAGAGCGAATAAATATAATTGAACAGGCTGAATCTATACACAAATCTACCGGGAAGGCGCTTTCCTTACCAGTTCCCACCTCAGCCACGACTGCTGCACCCAAAGAAAAAGGCGCCAATGGAAACCACTCCAAAGGTAATAAGGAAGTAATCAAGCAATCAGCACGTATACAAATCTGGCTGCGAGTTGAGAATAATAACAAATTTATTCGGCGTAAAAAGAAAGTAAGGGAATATATCGAGCGCAGTTGTTTATCTTATTATAACGCTCAGAAAATTACGCCTTCAGGTTATGATTACATTATTACAATTCCTTATGAGAATGATGAAGACTTGGAAAAACAAGTTTATGACTTATTTCGGGAGATGGACTCAATAGCCGATATGGACTGTTGCTTTATCGAGGTAGATGCAAGTGAGATTGGTACTGATAGAAGATGGTAACGCGCTTTATAGTTAAGGGGCATCAACATGGCACAGCAAAAGCTAAATATTAATCATCTTAAACAATATTTAAAAAATCGTTCTCAAATGGAATTAATCGATGATATTACTGAGATGTTTAAGAAATTTCAGTCAGTAAAAGATTATTACCAAATTCAGATTTATCCTGAAGACGAGAAAGAGATTGCTGATAAATGTAAAAAAATTATCTCCGATGAGTTCTTTCCTTCGCGAGGATTGGGTAAAGCAAGACTATCGGTTGCTAAAAAAGCTATCTCTGAATATAAAAAGTTATGTACTTCAGATGTAGCTCTGATTGACATTATGCTTTTTTATGTAGAGCAAGGGGTAAAATTTACTAATACTTATGGGGATATTGATGAATCTTTTTATATAAGTATGGAAGGAATGTATGAGCAAGCATTAGGCGCCATCAATCCTGAGTTGAAAGACATCTTCCGAGAACGGTGTCGAAAAATTAAACTAGACGCGTCGGGTTTAGGATGGGGTTTTGAGGATGCTTTGTGTGAAGCATATGAGTTTACTTTTGGTAAAAAATAGCCATAATAATTTTGAATTTATAGATGCTGTGATGGCGCCTGTCGTTTGAGTGGCACCTATGCTGTCACCAAGCTGTGACAACGCTATGACAAGAATTTGAGGTATATTGTCGCCTGTCGCCAGGTAGTTATAGAATAGCTTTTTTGGGGGTTTATGTTGCATTTTGAGGCGACAGGTGACATGCGACAAATATTAGGAAAGAGTGAAAGTGTCACCGACTAATTTACCTATATTCGCATTTTCAAGCTCTTGCATAATAGCTTTCATTTCTGAAGCATTTGGTCTATAGTTCTTGAACCTAAAGTTACGATAAGCATCACGAACTTTAATGCTTGTAAGCTGTTGTTCGTTCATGTACTTAATAAAAGCTTGTGCTTTGTCGCTAATATTTGAGGAAGAGTTATTATCTGATGATTCATGATTATCATTGGTCTGTTCTGATGCATCTTGAGATAATAAATCATTTAGCCTTTTGATCGCAGCCTTCCATAAATTTCTTGGCAACTCCTCAATGGGTATATCATCCTCCACTTGTTCTTTATCTTGGTTTTTCGCTTTAATTTCCGCGTGAGCGGAAGCTATTATGGCATTATAAAGTTTGGCAGGATTTAACCAGTCAGGGATAGTAATTTTAAATTCAGATAGTACATTACCATCTGCGTCTTTATAACCAATTAATTCTCCTTTATAGAGGGGTGTCATATCATTTGTGGATCGCAGTTTTATTTCAATAGTACCCGATTTCTTCGCATCACTAAAACCGCTCGAACCACCCGTGCCAGCATTGGTGTTGCTGTGGGTAATTAAGATCATTGCGTCGTGTGCTTTGCGAGGATTACCAATTACACCTTGAATTAATTTTGGAGCATTTTTAGCACATTCTGGTTGTTCGCCATAAGTGGTCAACTCATCAATAATTATTGACTCCCAAGCATCTTTTTCTGTGCGGGTTTTCCACCGATCAAATATTGCTTCTATGCCTTCATTTATACTCACCCAGTTCTGTTCTTCACCGTATATTTCTGCTTTTAGTTTTTCTAAAAATGCCCATTTTTCGGCTGTGTTTTGATGAGCATGTGGGTCTAGTACCATTGCTGGCTTGATTCCCCAGCAGATAAAACGTAAAAGCGCCAGTGCTGCCGTGAAGCTGGATTTACCACTGCCCATATCACCAGAGACAATTACAGGTTTAAATTTAAGAGCTTCAAGCCAACCACTTTCATGTTCTTTGACTAATTTGAGGTAACGTTCTCGGAGAGTTTGTACTCCTGTTACTTTGTTTTTGGGGTTGATTTGGTCGTCAAGGGTGGTGCCTGGTAGCTGTTTGGGTTGCATTGCCTCGGTTAGCATTTGAGCTTGGCGTTCTGCTGACTCTCGAATTTCGGTGTATTCGGCTTCAGTGATATCACCCGCTATCAAAGCATCACCGAAGGCTCTACCAGCATTTACCTGTGCTTGAAGGCGCCCATAGTCTACCCAAGCTTCAAGGTTTAAACGCTGCTGAATGATGCCCTTTGCCCAAAATTCGTTAATCTTGGCACGGAATAAGGGGATAGCAAAAGCTAGTTTACGCGCCCGGTCGTTAGCCTGTACTGAAACATACCCAAAACACGCAGCAGCCCCAAAGCCTAAAAGCGCTTTATAAGGGTTGTAAGGTTCATCGTTTAGGGTTTTTAGATAAGGCTTACCATAACCATCTTTTTCAGCAATTTCACGCGGTAGTTTTGGTAATTTTCCTTTACGGTACTCAGGGTTAGTTGGTAAACTTTCGCCCGGAGCTTCCACAGCCCAAGTCGGAACAAGGTAGTAATTGGATTTGTCGTTTTTAAGCTGGTTTAAAGCTTCTTCTGGGGTTGGGACATGGTACTTAGGCGGTTCAGGTTTGGGCGTTTTCCAACCCAATTTCTGTGCTTGCTGCCAATTCTCTAGCTCTTTTTTATACTTCTGCTTCAGCCTAAAAGCTTCGTCACGGTGCTTCTGGATATGACTGCGTAGTTCAAAGGGAGTGGGCTGATACGAGTATTCATAGTATCTAATATCAGTACCGTAGAAGGCGCCTGCCAATAATAAAGTGCCAATACCCATGCAGCTTAGATTTAACAAATTTTGACGTGATTGCTTTGGGCTAGGCAGTACCGTATCAATCACATCTTGCTCAAGTTGAAACTGTTTGTTTTGTGACATGACTATTTTCTGCGTCTAAGTAAGAAAACAAGTATCGCAGTGATGGCTATTGCAACCCCGTAGCCCATGTAATCAGGTGCTTTTTCCTGCACGGGGTTGGTGAATTCTTGTTGTTGACTGTAATAGCGCTCGTTCCCTTTGATAGCGCGGTTTTCAGCTTCCCAATGAGGACGTAGCGCAAAAAATCCCACGCTGGTAATAGTTGTGGCACGACTTATAGATTTCCAAAAGTCTGGATTTAGTTCAATACTGAAACCTTTCTCTGATACGGCGCCACTAAACTGCTCAAATGCTGCGATTACCGTTGTCATTACTGCAACAGAGTAACCAATGGTACAAACGTAGGCAGGGATGGCGATAATCCGTGCCACCGCGAAACTTCCTGCCATGATTGAGCTAACCGTGAATGTACTAGATGCTACAGCGAGAGTATTGGCGTTTTTAAAAAGGGCATCTAGAAAAGAATCAACCCGCGCGTTGTCTTTAGGGGTAACTTCTGTAAAGCTTTCCGGCGCCGAAGTTTCTTGATGTTGAACCGAGGACGGCTGCTGAAATAGCTGCAATAAGATATCATCTTGTGGATTCTGCATAAAGCAGGAAATTAAGGATTTAATTTGTTGAGCGTGCTTGTATCAATTAAATCTGCCTCGTAAAGAACGGAAAGGATGGAGTCTTCTATGCTTTCACCACTTGAGGTAAACGATAAATAGGAATCTTGTATCGATAATTTGCTACATGGGTAAAATTCAACGTCTTCATAAGTCAAATCATCTTCTGGAATCGAATCATCAATCGCTATCCAGTCCTCTTCGACTTCAAGTAGCCATTTATTAAAATCATCATCGATAAAAGAGAGAGACTGTCCAAGCTCAATGTCAGATAAAGAACCAAGTAAATCATTCAAACTTTCAAATCGTTTCATCGAACACCTCCCTTTATGAGTGGTAAGAATTCGCAGAATGTCCCTGGCAGGTATTGATCTACCAGGGAGAATTTGTTTTTACAGTGAGCGAATTAGGCGCCCGAAGAAGTTACCGACACCTCGAAAGAAACCACCAATGGCGACAGTGATATTGGACAACTTAAACCCACCACCAACCGAACCAGGTAAAGTGCGTTGGGGGATAGCTCCCAGGTTGGCTTGGCTACCGTCGCGTTGAATTGCAGCAAGCCTCGCAGCTTCATACTCTTTATCAGCTTGGGACTGCATCGCAGCTAGTTTCTGCTGTGCGGAGTTGCCCATTTTAGTAAGCTTGTCACGGTAGGCGATGTCTCCCAACCGCAGGTTGACTTGATGCTGGGCATTTAAAAGGTTCATCTGTTGGGCGTGCTTGACATCAACTTCAGTCAGGTCATTAGTTACTTTCTGCTTTTGTTGTTCCAGAAAGTTCATCCACTGCTTGTTTAAAATCAGCCCCTGCCCTTTCATTTGGACAATTTGACCTCCGTTTTTTGCTGCCGATTTAAGTAAATACAGCACCGCTTGATTAATATCTTTTGTGCCGTCGTAAATTGTTGCAGCTTGTTTTAGTACGGGTTTGATATTTTTCCGCGCTTTAGTAGTCATGTTGGCATAATCAGCCAGGTGAGTCGTTGCTTCCTCATCACCCATCATGGCTTTAATTATTGTTTCAGTATCTAAACCAAAGATGGTTTGAGAAGCGCGGGAAACATCAGGCGCCGCTACATGAATTTTGATTTTAGGGTCTTGATAAGTCATAATTTTCTCTTAGTTTTGGTCGATGTAAATCTTGTTTTGCTGAACATAACCGGGTACTGGTTTTGGATTAGAAAGTATCTATCAATGGCATTTGGTATACGTCGAGCATCTTTACAAAAGCGTGATTGTGAACTGTTACAAACTGGCGCCACCGCATAACTTCCAAGTGTTGCTAACAGCAACAAACCAATTACACTGCGAGCAATTGCATCAAGTTGGTTAGGTAAAGAGTGACGATACGCGCGCTCATCTTCAACTCGATTGGAAATCATTTCTATTACAGTGCGTAAATCACTTGTGTCTTTTCCAACATGGGCTTTACGGTAAAGCTCCTGCATGAGTACTCTAATCTTGTCCTCATCACTAATTAGTCCTAGCTGGTAGCTTTCACGCTGCCAATCTATATCGTTTTGTTTCGCGCGCTCCAATGCGTTCCCCAAGTTAGTTAACCCTGTTTCAATGTGCTGTCCAAGTCTCATAATTTTTCCCCCAGTTTTTACAGTTCTTCGAGCGTGAGCGTGTCTATTTCAATACCGGAGATACCATCAGAGCTTTCCCATCTCCACGGCGCCTCATCCCCAAACATTTCCCCACAACCCTCTTGTGACAAAGACTCTGGCTCGTCCCATGCACCCGATAAAGTTAAAAGCTCAAAGATACGCTCTGCTTTCTCACGTGCTGGCTCGTTATCAATCGAATCAAGTGCGTCTTTGTTGCCCTGTGCTAAACTCCAGATGATTTCTGGCGCCACATCTCCTGAGAGATTTGGTAATAGTTGACCATGAGCTAATGGAAAAGGGGTATCGTCAATCGTTGTAAAAAAGTCATAGGGATTGGTTTCTTGCTCTACCCACTCACCACCGTCGTTGTAGTAGAGAGAAAATTCTGTAACTCCCTCGCATAGCAGACCAGTAGCAAAACTCTCAACATCAATTTCGTCATCGAAGTGGTATGTCCGTAGGTCTTCTAGTTCAGGGTTGTTGTTGACTGTGATTCGCCAGTCAGGGTTATTACTTGTCATGGCATAATTTCCTTGTCGTTCTCAAAACAAGCGTTCTAAGTAGAATCATCTTTCCTAAAAGCGGGTACATCCCTTTACCATTGCGGCGAGCGCGCTTTTATTTGCTTCTGCCACCTGTGTTTTAGGCGGTTCGGCTTTTGGCTGGCTTGAGGGTTGTTTATCACTCTCAAACTGGAAAATTAGTTTTTCAACTGCCCCAGCCAACGCCTGTGGTGGAATGTCTAGGGGCAAACCAGCAATTCTGCACGCTTCAATAGCTGCAAAGTAGCTAATAGTAATTCGGCGTGAAGAATAATTACTCATTTATTTCCTCCAAGGTAATTTCAGTTAGAAGTTTCAATCCTTGAGCGTTGATGAATTGGGGTTCTCTTAAAGTGACGAAACCTAGAGAAGCAAGTCTGTCTCCCACTCCAGAATTAGAGGCGCCACCACCCCAACATACGAGGTATTGAGCTTTGTCCAAATACCCGCCATTGGTAACAAAGTTGGCGAATTTCTCTATCCGTGTATCCCACCACGTTTGCAGGCATTGTTCATACTCGGTTTTAAATGGTTTCCCAGTTAGATGGTTGCCCCCGTAAGTAAAGGTTCCAGCTAATATGCCTTGGTTTACCAAGTTGGGAGAATGTTTTACATCCTTACTCAAAAAACTATCTGAGTCGTTGCGCTTATCCAGCATCTCAGCAATCATCTGGTGTAATTCACCACATCCACCTTCCAATAAATGTCTGTCAATTACTGCACCACTGCCGTTAAAGATAGTTATCAGCCAGGTACTAGAACCAATATCTAAAGCTATAGCAATCTCCGAAGCATCCAAATGTAGGGACTGACTACCAAATAAACAATAGGCGATGCTGCCAAATCCTTCTGGATAAATGCCAGTAATGGTAATTTCTATAGTTTTAGTAACAATCTCGCGACTAACTGGATGTTTGTGTTGGAAAGTGTGAACTCCCTGGACTTTGCGTTTGATTTCAACACCCCACCTATCAGGGTTGTGGTTGCTTAAACTAATCCAGAGTTTCGACCCATCTGGCACATTAAGAATAGCTAAATCAGCCAAAATACTTTCTAGTGCCAGTTCTGCTTTTAAAGCTTTGTTTTCGTGCAACAAAGTATAGTTAGCTTGTGCCGTAGCTGCCGTTCCCCAAAAATACTGTTTTTCCTTGAGGTCTGAGCGAGAACCTTCTACATAACAAACCCATGCTCCCGAACTAGAAATGGTTTCATGGTGATTAATGTTACGATTCCGCAATAGCGAATACGCAGCAGGAACAACAACCGTCATGTTGTCGTAAATCGCTTTTCCATAACCAGCACCCAAATCCTTACCGCTAACTAGTGATTTCGACCTTAAACTGGCGCAATGGCTAACGGTAGCCAGCCAGTTTTCTAAGTTGGAATATTCAACTGTCATGGTTCAAATGTTTTGTAACAATTCTTTAGATAATTGCTTTAACCAGCGTAAAACTGGCTGCAACGCGGTTGCAGTCTGCAATGTGGTAAAGAATGAAAACTCCTGTTCAACAGGAACTTTCACCTTCAAAGACTGTGATTAGGCGCCGTCGGAGCCACTTTCCGGCTTCCATTGCCTTTGTTACGTGACTTTTTTTGGCTGTTAGCAATATAGTAACAACAGGTGCGTCACCTCGTCAACTAGTGACCAGTTAGTTACGACAAACGCGACTAGAGGCGATAATTTCAAACAAGTGAAATATTATTCATAGACACTTGTTTAATGCCATCCCAAAAGCCTCGTATAACACTGCGACTAGACCAAGAAGATATTGACCGCTTAGAGAAGTGGGCTAAAAAGGAGTTTTTGACAGTCCCCCAACTAACACGGGTGATAGTCAAAAAAGCTATAGCCGACTACTTCAAGCTAAAGAATGAAGAAGAAGATTCAGAAGTTTGATATTTTCCTAGGGGATAAGTTAGGCATAAATATATCCCCTAGGAAAAGTCAGGTGCCCCAATTCCTAGGGGATAAGTTAGATATAAATATATCCCCTAGGAAAAGTCAGGTGCCCAAATTCATAGAGGATAAGTTAGTATGACGACCTTTTTACGTGCTGTCGAAGACACTTTGGCAAAGTTTTGTAAAAATAGTTGCAATAAGTATTTGTTCTCATATTCAAAATCAGAACTTTTATATGCGAGCATACAATGATATAAAGCTTACAAAAGCTGGCTTCCCAAATGGCGAGCAGTACGTCTGCGGCATAACCCTGAACAATTACAACTTAAAGAGTTTTCAAGATTGTGCTTCCTTCCAAAGTACCTATTAATAAAGGATGCTGTCCTGAAACTTCATTGCATACTTTTTCATATGCATAATCATACAAATTTCTAAGGGTAATAATTCCTAGACTATCAAAATCAGCATTTCCATTTAATCCTTCAATAATATAATTAGTGAAAACTCCTCGATGCTGATCTTCTTCGTATCGCATCTCCTTTGATGTCTCTGCTGGCCCACAGGAATTTATGCAAGATATCCCACCTTGTGAAAGAATTCCACTGTATTTTGCAATATTAAAATTAATTGCACCAGTATGACATGCATCTAATATTAGTAATACTTTACTACCATTATTTGCAATTTCACTCAAGGCATTCATAACATAGTACATTGGAAGTAATGTTCCTAACCAATTTTCTATTTCTACATCGTATGGCACTATTGCAAAATCATTGTTGTTAATAGTTCCATGAGAAGAAATGGTGATGATAAGTAAATCTCTACTTTTTAAATTTTTCATGTACCATTCAATATTACCAAGAATATTTTTTCGAGTTGCTTCTTCATCAAGTAAAAGTCTACTATTGCTTGTTTTGAATGCAGAAAACATATCTTTAGCATCTCTTACACAACCTCGTAACGTACCAATATTTTTAGAGTAGGGGAAATTATCTATTCCAATATGAAGACTGTAAGTATTATTAATTCTATCTCTTAAGTCAATGATTCTTCCTGCTGGCATAATAGTAAATAATTCAAAATTTAAGTAACAAGGTAGATATTATTTATTTGTTTATCTAATAATTATTTTGAAACTTATCAATTAATATGGTATCATAATCCATTGTACCAATTAATAAAGGATTTTGGTCTTTCTTTTGTTTTCTTGCTTCTTTTTGTACATTTTTATAGACATAATTATATAAATCTACAAGAGTAATTTCTTGATTATCATTACTGGCTTCACCTTCCAAACCTTTAATTAGATAATTAGTAAAAACTCCATGTTCAATATTAAAGTATTCGTATGAATACTCTACAGGAGAACACGATAATAAACAGGAAAAATTACCTTTGTATTTTGAAATATCGAAACCAACTGCCCCAGCATGACAAGTATCAATTATCATTAAGATTTTGACACCTCTGCTAGATGTTTTACCCAAAGCTTGAATTAGAGTAGTTGATGATATTCCTGTACCAAGTATATTATCCATATCTCCATCACTAGGAATGAAAAAATAGTCGTCATAATCAATTATGCCATGCGTTGATATGTACAAAATTAATAAATCATCGGCTTTTGCAAGCTTTAAATATTGGGTTAGCTGTTTTAAAATATTTGCTCTACTTGCATCTAACGCTCTGCTATTCTCACACTCTTTTATAAAGGGTTTGTCAACAAGCAAGCAAAGTTTATCGTCCCGATTTTCAGTTTGATATCTTTTATAAAAAAAATCATACATTTTCTTTGCATCTTGATTAGCATGGAATAAATCTTTTATTTTTCCATCGCTATTAGGAAAAGTTTCTATGCCAATGAAGATACCAAAAATATTATTATATCTTTCACTTTTTTGCGCGGATATAGCCATTTCAGTCTTTATATAAGATAAATATTCAATTTAATTTATATGTATAAACCTAAAAAACCAACTTAATAAATATTGCACGGATAGCACCTTAAATATCAAGTTGATTTTTTAGTGACAATTCTAATCTTTACAGCATAATTAATTTAGCAATGGATACATTAATTAGTGATTTTTACAAATTATCTAAAAGCTTAGGTATATTATATTCTAATTTAACATGTATTAGTATTAATTTGATAGAATTTCCAAGACCATCGATTAAAGAAGGAGATTCAGAAGGTAAATAATTAATACGAATTTCTCGGTCATCATTCATAGTTCCTAAAGGATAATAAGCTCTGTCTTTAGAGGAGTATCCAACTAAAATAAGCTGATGTTTATTGCTAAGGGTTGATATTGTACTATCAATTCTAAATACTAAAGGTTGCTTTTCATCTATATATTTTGCACCTTCAGTCCTGTAGAGTTCTATCACACTACAACCCTCAATATCACCAAAACCATCTGTGAGCAGGAGTGGACAAACATTTTCATTACCATATAATATTTCAGGTCTAAACATATATTTTTTATGTTCGTCTACTATTATCTTTGTAGACCTAATAAATTCCTCCATTGTTGAAAGAATTATTCTTGCAGAAAAGCTAGGATGATTAACTATAGTAACTCCATAGAAAGACTTGCTTTGCCCAACATTTAATATTCCCTCATCCCTAGGTCTGACAATTGTTACAGGTATCTCAAATGTTCGCCAATCTGATTGTTCAGGTTGCTGAGGACGAATTATTCCTGCTGGTTTTGCTTCTATGTCGTCCTCTTTGACATTTATTGGAATACCAAGCATATTAAAGGGAGAAGTATCTATTTCTTCTGTAGATACAAATATTTTTATTGTATCTTTTATTTCATTATATCCTTGGTCATAATAGTCATCCAACACAGTTAATGTTATAGATTCTAACTCAACTTGGTTAAATGCTGCTCCTGCGTCCATTAGTTTTGCAATACCCCCATTGGCACTTAATTCTTTTTTCTCTAAAAATTTATTAGTTATACTAAATGAAGTGGAGCTGTAGTTTCCAGACCCATCAGGAATATAACCTACACCACAGTAAAGAGCGCTTACCCATAATTTTCTGGTTTTGCTTTTATTAATTATTGACAATCGGAAACCAGGAGTGTGCCAGGGTCCGTTGGGATGATTATCATCAAAATGGTAGCAAAATACATTATCTTCATGCCAATCTTCAATTAGTGTCGAGCCTACAGAATCAATAAGATCACATTGGGCTGTGTATGGTTTCTCTACAGCACTAAACTGAATTTCAATTTCAGATTCCTTGATTTTTGAGTTTGGGTTGCTAATCGATGATATGTAATGCCATTCCGCAATCTGTTCTACTATTTTGCGAAAAAGTCTTGCTTCTGACTCTCCTTGACCGTGAATTTTCGGAAAAATGGGAATATCACTTTCAGGATGCGTAAGAGCAAGAGTCTCATTAACTGTTTTAATAATATAACTAACGTCTTTGCTGTCACTTAATTCAATCACTTGTGATTCTTTCAAAAGGTCTACTAGAAATGTATTGCTAGTACTATCATTACTACTTGTAGAAAAGCCTATTTTGAGTTTTCTTCTTGATTTAAGCGTGACAGTGGCATCAAAAATTTTATCCCTATCATCAAATGATAATAGTCCAAAATCTAAAACTGAATATGTTGGTTTCACTTCTGTTATCTCAACTTGCCTTTTATCTAGTAGAACAGCTATATCCTTCTTTTGGATTCCATAAATACTGCCAACATTTATTTCCCATCTATCTTTAGCTTTATTATAACTAACATGAAATGTGGGTTGCTCTCCCTGCAACAGTCCATTCAAGAACACGCGGTTACGTTCTTGAGGATGTAATGCAATCATTTCTAACTGAGGTGATTGCTCTTTTGTTAAATTTCGAGTTTTAATCCTGACTTTATTAACCAAATTTAAATAACTTAAATTATAGCCATTACTTTTTAATACCTCAAGAATCGAAAAAGTAAAAACACCTCTTACCTTATTGTCTTTCCCAAGAACTTTTTCTTTTGCTACTTCTGAATTAGTACAAGCAGATAATTTATAATGTTTACCAAGAGGCGCCTTTAAACGTACTTCACCATTAATATCTTCAAATTCGGTATAACTCATACGACCAAGATAGGTGTCAACCTCCCTTGAATTTATGTTAGAGGGTACACTTCTCACATTAAAGCCAGTCTCTTTAGTGTTTGAGCCTGAGTGACAGCTATCTGTGATTACAATAAAATGAACATCTTTATTTTTTTGTGCGTTTCCGATTAAGAAAGACAATTCTTTATCAATAATAAGATTGTCATTACCTTTTTCAGCATAACAAACAATCGCTTCTAACTTAGATTCTGACTCATCGTAAAACTCTTTTGGAGCATCAATCTGAGAACCATGACCGCTAAAGTAGAAAAGACATACGTCTCCATTTTGAGCATTATCAAAAACTTTAAACCCTTCAATTACTGCTTGACGAGTAGCTTCTGCATTTCTCAAAATTTGCATGTGAAGTTTTTTATCTTCATCTCCCTTACAATGCTCTTGCAAAAAGAGATTTATATCTTCCAAATCATTTAAACAACCTTCTAAATCTTTTATATCAGACTGATTATATTTATTGATAGCAACAAGAAGCGCAAAGACATTTTTCATATGTTTAACTTTCCAAATATTAGCCTTTATGTGTTTATAGATTGTATAAATTTGCGTTCAAAAACTTAAGCATTATTTCGAGTATATGTAGTTCTCAATGCTACAAGATAACAAAATGAACTAAAACTATCAAAACAATGCTTAATTAATGATTAATAAAGCTTACTTCAATAATCATTTTTACTCTAAATTTTCAATCTCAGGTACTTCAATCTCAATCTCAGATATTTCAATATTATCTTCCATATTTTGAAGTTCTGATGGTCCTCTGCCAACTACTGATGGGTCAGAGAAAAAGGGTTGCTTCACACCAATTACCCTATAAAGTGGCGTAATTCTTTCTTGACCAAGAATTGTTGCAGCAAGAGTTTGACCTGATTCCAACTTTAAATTCAGAGATGCATCAGCAATATCCATAGTTGAAACATTCAAATCACCTTGTGCTTTTAGCTCAACCTTACTACCTGCTTGACCTGAAAGTAGAATTGTTGCAGATTTAACTTCAATCAACTCACTAATAATTACCCAATTCTTATCCCAGTTACCTTCATGGAAACGACGTAATACTTCTTCTTTAACGGCGCCTAGATTAGAAATAATACTTTTTCTCGAATCTTTTGCCTTAAAAATAAATCCGTTTTCATGTTTAAACTCTATAATAAAGCCAGCATCAGCTTTTCCTAAACTAGTTAATGATGGGTCTGTTTGCCCCTTCAGTTTGGTTGTTAATGTAATACCACGTTCGCTAGAAAAATCAATATCAGTACCGCTTTCACTTGTTTCGACTTCAAAAAAAATTCTATTGTTCTTTAATGTTGATTCTTTAATAAACACATCATTTTCCAGTATACCAACATCTCCTATTTGTATAAGTGTACTTGGCAACCAAGTCGGTCTGTAACCATGTGTTTTCTTATATAGGCTTTTCAGATAAAAAGAAATTGGATTCATTATACTTTACCTATCTAAGTTTGTGTTTTAGCTTTGTCAACAGAAAGTCATAGCAGGCGCCCATTGATAATCTAGGATAGTCACTCTCGATTGCATTTATAGAGCAATTCTATCTAGAATATATGTACTGAATAGCATCTACTATTGCCATACAGTGAATTTTATACAAGCTGGAATCTTACTATTCCAGATTATTTTGTAAAAAATTTCAAATTAATGATTGCTACCTCATGATTATTACGGAGATAAATCTTATTTTGTAGTAATATTTTGCGTTCAAATTTAACTCTATGTAATTATTGTAATGAAATACCCTTAAAGGAATGTAAGCTTTTTGCTGTAATTAGGTAGTGATACGTAATCCTACCCATGTGTGATAAAAATCACACATAATTATGTGAAATCTTCTTTAATAGTATAAAGTTACCAATGAATTGTTATTAGGTAATAAATCTATACTGGTAAGAGCGCAAAGAAGAATTAAGAAAAACCTTAAAATTAATGACATAGACCAATAGATGTGAATATTATCCTCTAGGAATCCCGGTGTCTCTATTTCCTAGGGGATAAGTTAAACACAAATATATCCCCTAGGAAAATTAAAGAATTGATATCTTGCTTCTCTAAGTACAAACTACATAATATCAAATTTAAATTACTAAAAATTACAACTATTACTTAGTCCTCTACAAGAGAACTTATGCTATTAGCATAGGTATTTCACACCTATGCGGGTAAGAATATAACCGTAAATCTAAAAATAGCTGGTATTATTAATTACGCTTATGCGTTTTATTCAAGATACAGGCAACCCGAATTTTTAGAGGATAAGTTCAATAATCAATATATCTCCTAGGAAAGTGAGGTACCTGGGTTCCTAAGGGATAATTTTTAGTTCAAAGGATTTTTATAATACTTGTGTATAAAATTCTTTGGAAACTCTAACAAAGCTTGATATTAACTTGACACTATCAATGGCTTTACGCCTAAAGTCATAGAAAAAATCTAGACTCTAGTCCCATAGACTTATTCAGTTGGTATTGCTACTGTGGTTTATAGCAGTTCAGATTTTACTGTCTAGGTATACAAGACCTAAGAGTATCCAAAGCTTGATTAACAAGTTCCAGGTCGGAAGGTCTGTCTTTTTCAGGCAATTCCTGTACCAACTCCCACATATCCCTTAGAACAGAATCAAATCCTTTAATAGCTTTATCGATTAAATCGGGTTTATAAGGGTTTAGTTCTCTGTTTAAACAAACTAGCTGATAAAGTTCCAGAGGTGATTTATCCATTGCTTTCGCCAACCTCACAATGCTTGAGCGCGTTGGATTGCTTGTTTTTAAGCACATCGTTCGCAGTCCAGGGCGAGTGATATTCGCCATGTCAGCAAATTCGCGCATGGAAATATCGTTTTCTTTAATAAACTTGAATATCAATTCCCCTAACGGACTCAGGTCTTGAGGCTTTATGGTGAGAGCAGGCATACAAGTGATTTATAAAATATATGTAGAAAAAAATATTGTTTATTCTACATGTTATAAGGTATATTGTAGTCTAAGCAACTATAAATTGAAAGAGGATTTTAGTATGGAGCCATATAAGGAAAATAAAAATATCAGCTAAAGTGACCACTCTCGAAGTAAGAGTGGCGTTTCAGCTGTATTATACTTTCATCTCTCAAAAGAGCGAGCTAGCTAACCCCTACGACTTATATCAGTTGCTTTCGCTTGGCCGCACTGTAACAGATATGGTCTAGTGGTTCAGCCTTCCGCGTTTTAATTTGTTGTCTCTATATTACCAGACTTACACCACATGTGTAGAGTTCTGTCAATTTTTGCGTTCAAATTCACAACAACTTTAATAAGTTATTTTGGGAATTATCTACTTTACTATAAGAAAATCCTATTTTCCATGAGTAAAATAGCTTAAGCAATCAAATCGACAACGATTCGGCGGATAAGTAACTCGCTCCAAAGACCGTTTTAGTACTTTGGAGTTAATATCATGTCACCATGCGCTACCATCGAGCTTGAATTAGTACAACCGTCACAAACGGTTACTGAAGAACCAATCACCCCAAATCTTGATTGGACTGACTTGCCAAAAGTCCTCCATCAAATAATTGCTTACCACCGAATTTTTGCCCTAATTGGTGGAAGTGCCCAAGCAGGAATTTTTCTCTCACAAGCGTATTACTGGACTCCTAAAGCTAACAACCCCGAAGGTTGGTTTTATAAAACCAAAGAAGAGTGGGAAAAAGAAACCGGACTGACCCGGCGCCAGCAAGACACAGTAGTTAAGCACCTAAAAGAGCTAGGAATATTATCCGTTGAGCTTAGAGGCATACCATGTAAGCTTTATTACAAAATAAATAAAGAAGTACTTACAGAAGCCATTGCCCGCCATCAGCCAATAGTAGAAAAAACAGGTGAAAAAAGCGCTGAAACAACGCAAAATCAACAGTTGCACAGAAACGCCAAACAAGTTGCACAAAATAGCCAAACAATTTGCACAAAAACGCCAAACAAGTTGCACAAAAACGCCGAACTCAACCCATCTCAAAACCATACACAGCAACCGTTTCAGCCGCCCTCAGAGATTACATCAGAAAATACAACTAAAAATACACAAATATCCGCCCCGCCTAGCGGCGCCCCGGAACCCCGCCCTGATGTGTGTGTAAATAGTATTAAACAAGAAGCTGCCAAGACTGATAACCAGCCAGCTATTAAACCTGATAACCAAAAAGATTCTTCATCTGAACAACGACTTCCTCATGAAGGCAACAACTCAGCGACAAGTTCGTTAAACCAGAATAATCGAAATAGAGGAGAATCTGCAAATAGCAGTAAAAATCAACAAGCTAATCAATGGGAACCAGCCCATCACCCAGAACTAAAACAAGCCTTTCTTGAATGGAAAGCAAGAACACTCCTCGCTTCCAGTGGTGATACAGATGCATTATCCGGTTATTCCTTTGCTCGTAACTGGGCAAGAAAAAATCAAATTGATGCAAACGATGACTTTGAAAAATTTGTCGCGCGTCACGAAGCCGAACAGCAGCGAAACAAAGAACAAGAAGAATTTTTTGCCAAACATCGAGAACATTACATGGCGCAGCTTGAAAAACAGCAGCAAGAGGAAGCAGCAAGAAGAGCATCGGCGCCTCCTAACCCCAGACTCCAAGCAATTTTACAACGCCATCTGAACATAAATACCTAACAATTTACTGCGCGTGCCGTAACAATATGTGAACGCACTTTGTAACGTGAATTGTTAATACAGGCTTTGCTTCATCCATTCAAACATTTGAAAAATTAATATGCAAGTCACAAACGAATTAGACTTTAGAGCAATAGATAGATTGCCCCCGCAAAATATCGAAGCGGAAGAGGTGATTTTGGGTGGTATAATGCTTGATCCAAATGCGATAATAAGAGTCGAAGGCATTCTTAAGCCAGAGATGTTTTATATTTCGTCGCACAAACATATTTTCTCTGCTTTAGAAGCGCTGCATCGTGACAATAAACCTACAGATTTGTTGAGTGTCACTAACTATTTGACAGATTTTGATATGTTGACGACCATCGGCGGTCGAACCAAATTAGCATCGCTGTTAGAATCAACTGTATCAGCAGTAAATATTGATGCTTTAGCTGACATCGTAATTGAAAAATATCGGCGCCGACAGTTAATAAAAGCTGCTTCAGAAATTTATCAACTTGCTTATGACACCGAAAGCGAAATTAATCACCTGCTGGACTGTGCCGAAACTAAACTTTTAAGTATCCGTACAGAAGCTATTAGCCAAGAAAACGAGCCAGTAATCTTAGCAGAGCCACTCATAAATGTTTTTGACAATATAGAAAAAATATCCCAAGGTCTTATTAAACCTGGTATTTCTACGGGATTTTATGATTTAGACCTCATAATAAAAGGCTTTCAACCAGGTAAATTGATAACACTTGCGGGGCGCCCTGCAATGGGAAAATCATCCATGCTAGGTAACATGGCAATTAATGCAGCCCGTAATTCCTCGCAACCCGTAATACTCTTTAGTACCGAGATGACAAAAGAAGAATGGGCGATGCGCTATTTGAGTCAAGAAGCTAGAGTCGAAGGAATTTATTTAGAATCTGGCAGAATTAGCAATGACCAATGGAAAGACCTAGCAATAGCTGTTGAAAAACTAAGCCAAGACAAAATATATATAGATGATTCGCCAAAACTAACAGTTGCTTCGCTGCGTTCCAAAGTAAAGCGTATGGTAGCGAAACACGGCAAAGTTAGCATGGTCGGCATCGACTACCTGCAATTAATGGCTGACATTGGAGGTGATGACGGTAGTGGTAAATCTGCTCGTCAAATTGGAGAAATCACGCGGCAACTAAAACTTCTAGCTAGAGAATGCAACACAACCATCGTCCTACTTTCACAATTAAATCGTGGTGTAGAAAGTCGTAATAACAAGCGACCTCTCATGTCAGACTTGCGCGAGTCAGGAAGAATCGAAGAAGACTCCGACCTCGTAATAATGCTTTACAGAGAAGAATACTACGTCCTAGATACACCAGACCGAGGACTAGCAGAAGTCATCATCACCAAACATCGTGGTGGTCCAACAGGCATAGTAAAACTGCTATTTGAATCACAATTTACCCAATTCAAAAACCTCAAACGCACCAGTTACTAACATGTGGCACAGGCATCTTGCCTGTGCATTTACGTATCTTTATTTACCACAAAGGCACAGAGAACACAGAGGAAGAACATTCATTATGTTGGCGCCAAACCTAGAAACCTCTCAACGAACCGCTGCATCTCAAAAAACATTAAAAACCAGCGAAAAACCCTCTGACAACTGGTATACACCCCAACACATAATTGACTTAGTAATACAAGTACTAAATCAAATAGACCTAGACCCCTGTGCAGAAACTGGCAAAAATATACCAGCATCCACACATTACACACATACAGACAACGGATTAATTCAACCTTGGCACGGACGAATATTTCTCAACCCACCATACTCAGAACCCGGCAAATGGATTACCAAACTAAACAAAGAAATTGCAACTGGTCGAGTAACAGAAGCCATCGCACTTGTACCAGGCGCCACAGACACCAACTGGTTATCACCTGTATTGAAAACTCAACCAGTCTGTTTCTGGAAAGGACGAATCAAATTCCTCGACACAAACTACAAACCAAAACTACCAGCAAGACAATCACATGTCCTAATTTACTGGGGAGATAACAGCGCGCGGTTTCTAGAAGTCTTCGATGCATATGGAGTAGTACAACTACCACAAGCAATATTATCTAAATTACTGAAAACCTCTCCCAGCAATACGTCCTCTATTTTCCTAGGGGATAAGCAAGACACAAATATATCCCCTAGGAAAATAGAGGCACCCCAACCCCAATTCCCAGAACCATCCCAAAACTGTCATTCTGAGCGCAGCGAAGAATCTCTAATATCCCGCTACTCACAAGAGGCGCCCGAATTCCTAGGGGATAAGTTAGATACAGCAAATATATCCCCTAGGAAAATAGAGGCACCACAAAACTGTCATTCTGAGCGCAGCGAAGAATCTATAATATCTCAAGACTTACGAGACGTTCCTAAATTCCTAGGGGATAAGTCAAACACAAATATATCCCCTAGGAAAATAGAGGCACCACAAAACTGTCATTCTGAGCGCAGCGAAGAATCTATAATATCTCAAGACTTACGAGACGTTCCTAAATTCCTAGGGGATAAGTCAAACACAAATATATCCCCTAGGAAAAATGATGAGGCGCCAGAATTCCTAGGGGATAACTCAGATACAACAAATATATCCCCTAGGAAAAGGCGCCGACATAAGGGCGATGGAAGCGGCAGCATACATTGGCGCACCGTCACAAAAAAAGGTAAAGATTATCATGAAGCTTATTATCACTACGAATTTTGGAGTGATGGTGAGCGCGAAGTTAAATCTACCAGGTACATTCCCAAGCGGTTGCTATCTCAGGTGCAAAGCTTGGATTTGGAAAAGGCGCCTGTAAGAGAAATTTTAGAGGTTTTGGGAGTTTTATAATAACACTGAAAAAGGCGCCCAATAGCATATAAATTCCTATATGATTAAAAAAAATGTAATTGTTTAAATAATCAATGGTAGGTAATATACCAAACCTTTTGTACCTTGACGATCTTTCTCAATCTAAGCAAGAACGACCTGGTTGGTCACTGACTTTTGGTGCAACTTGCCAAGACGCAGCAGCAGTGTGCTTGGATGATCAAAATCATCCTTACCGTGTTAACCTTCAAATCAATGGTATACAAAATACTCAAGTTGAAATACAATGGAATCCTATTAACGATACTGTGCGTCGCTTTAATGCGGATCAAGAAGTTGCAACTGAGTATGGCGCCTATGGTATTGCTGCGCTTCTCATGCCATATTTAACAGGACTTACCGTAATTGAGCGCTCTATTAAAGGTAAAAGTTTTGGCTTTGACTTTTGGTTAGGTTCAATTGATGACCCAAACACATTATTTCATTCTAAAGCTCGTCTAGAAGTATCTGGTATTCGTAAAGGTTCTCAAAGCATTATTGAATCTAGAGTTAAAATGAAGTTAGAACAGATTAGCCCCTCAGACACTTTGTCTCCTGGCTACGTCTGCGTGGTCGAATTTGGCACACCATATACCCGTGTAGTTGAAAAATGCAAGACGTAGAAATTCTTCATCGAGAAGCAATGGAGCTTGTTGACCAAGCTTTTTTAGCTCGTCAAAGGGGTGATACCACCGTTGCTTTGGAGTTAACGAAAGCTGCTTTTTCTCAAGAGCGAGCTGCCGCAGACCTAGTAGCAAACTTATTCGACCTTGAACCCACTAGATCGGTTCTTCATCGCAGTGCCGCAACGCTTGCCATAGAATGTTTAGAATTACGAGAGGCAGAAAAGTTAATTGGACGCGCGCTTGCAGGTAATCCCCCTGATGATATTGCCAACGAATTGCGGGATTTACTTCTAGAAGAAATTTATTCTCGCAGGCAAGCAATTGGACACTAAACAAACTGCACCTGTATATATTAATAAAATTCAAAGCCAATTTCCAACTAATACATAGGGTGCCCAAAAAGCAGGACGCTCATAGTTTGGATATTTTTTTAATAATTCTACTTGGGCACGACGCAAGGCTTCAGCTTTTGTCACTTTATTTTTGGCTAATTGACGGTAAAATTCGCCAATTAAAGTAGCTGTGGATTTATCGTCAATGTGCCAAAGAGAAGCTAAGGTGCTACGCGCTCCTGCCTTTACAGATACTCCTGCTAAACCTAGCGTTGCACGATTATCACCTTCGGCGGTTTGACAAGCACTTAAAACTAACATCTCTAAGCTTTGACTACGTGTTTTAGCTTGACTACGCAGTAAACTATCGAACTTAAAGAGGTTGATTGGACCATCACTGGCCAATATAAAAGTAGTTTCAGGATGGGAGCTAAATTGTCCGTGAGTGGCTAAATGTAAAACATTTAAAGGAGTTGTATTCATGTTTTTTTCTAGGGTCATGCTGGTAAAATCTTTGTCAAGCAATTGTTTGGTAGATACTCCTGCTTGAGCAATTAATTGAAATTCAGATCTAATTTCTGGTAAAGGTCTAAACCGCTTGGAATAATCTGGTGGTGGCTGAACTAGCCCAGCAGCTAAAACATTGAGTCTTTCTTTTGCTAAGGGTTTGGGAGCAAGTAATTGCAGTCCTAAACTTAAAGCAACAGCATATTTTTCTATTAGATACTTTTGACCATCATACAATGCTCCCATTGGTATATTTCGTAAGGCACCATCGAGTATAAATACTATTGTATTAACTTTACTCTTTGCAAAATCTGACTCAATTTCTGGTCGAATTAACCAACTATAGACTTCTTGAGACAGCACTTTTACTTCATCTCTTTTGTCAGGATGTTCTACAATATACTCTCGCAACTGTACTATTTTATTTTCTATTTCTTTTTGGGAGATATTAGCTTTGTATGATTTGAGCTTTTGTTGGGGAATTTTGACGATAACCTGTAATTGATTGGGTAAAATAATTGGGTAAATAATTGCAGATGTAGGATTATTTTCGTCTATGAATTTATCAAGTACTACTTTTTGAGCATTAATACAAGCTTGGCGAAAAAAATCATCTAGCTCTGCAATTTGTAAAGATTCAATTCTTTGTCTAGCTTTTTCTAAATTTTTTTTTATTTCTTCTGAATTTGAATTAAACTCTGAAAATTTTAATATTAATTCTACAGATTGCCTGTATACAGGCTCAACACTTTCTTTGAAGTCAAATTGCATATCACGATGAGCTACGACTAAATCATGGCGAATCAATTCTAATTCATTAATCGCTGTATCATAAGCATAAATGGCACCTTTTATATCTTCCTGTTGCTTCAATAACCTTCCTAATTGCCAATTCCAACGATAAGAAATATCTGGTGCATTAATGGTTTCAGTTAAAACTAAAGCTTTTTCTGTCAAATTTTGAGCATTTGCCCACTGTTGAGTTTGTTCGTATAAAGTACCCAACGTACCAAGTGCGTAAGATTCAGCCCGTTTATCTGATAAAATTCTGGCGATTTCAACTGAATCAGCAAGTAATTTAGCTGTATCAGCAGTTTTGTTTTCCATCTTCATTAAGTTTTGTGCTATATGAATACGTGCATAAACTGCTGATTGACTAGAAGATAAATTAGCAAGCTGCGCTTTGATTTTTGGTAATATTGCCTCAGCAGCAGATTGCTGTTTAGTACTGAGAAGCAAACTTAGCTGATTTATTTCTGCTTGAACTTTTGCAATGGTATTTGGTGCGGTTTGGGCAGCTTGTTGATAGTAGCTTAAAGCTGCTTTTGTAGCTTGTTGTGCCCTTGCAGTATTACCTAAACTAAATAGTGTTGCGCTTATCTCTGGAGTTAACTGCAAACTTTGGGCAATCTCCAAACTGGATTTCAACACTTCATGAGACCTTTTTAAATTGCCCGCTAATTGCAACGCTTCTCCCAAAGAACGCAATTTGATAACTGTAGATAAAGATTTAGGTTCTGATTGCAATTTTGTCTTTAAGTCATCTAATAACTTAAGCGATTGCTGATAAAATCCTAACACCCTCAATGCTTGAGCTTGGTTGATACGATTATCCATAACTCCGCTTGAATTATTAATTTTTTTATATATTGCTTCCGCTTGCTGCCAAGTCAAGAGTGCTTTCTCAGCTTGTCCTAACTCTAATTGAATGCTGCCTTGAATATCTAATATTTGCGCTAAAACTATAGGATTTATTTTGATATTTTCCAGCAGTTTCAAACTTTCTATCACTGCTTGACTGGCTTCTTGCAATAATCCTAACTTTTGGTAGTTTAATGCAAGATTACTTAACCCTATAGCCTGCTGTAATTTATTACCTTGGTTATGATAATTGTTAACTGCTTGTCGTAACACTTTAATCGCATCAGCAAACCTTCCTGCGTCATATAGTGTTTTGCCTTGTTGTATTAAATCATCAGGGTTTTGACTGTCAACTTTTGTTGAAGCAGTATAAATTATTGGATTTTTTGCACTTACAGGAACAACAAGGCAGAAAAAACAAGCAATTAGTGCAATGCTAATAAAAGATTTACACTTGCTAATAATATATCTAGGCTTAATCATAGGTTGTATAAACTTTATGCAACAGCAGGTTATTGAGATGTTGGAGTGTTACAGTTAAACATTGTTGGCTCTGCAAGAGTATAATAATGACGCTCAGGAACTTGTGCCATTAACTTCACTTCCCCACGGGAAATAACTAAACTTTGTGCTTCCACAATTGCGGTAGTTGTAGAGGTCAACCTTGTTGCCATTTCTTCTTTTATTTTCTCGTCATTTGGAAGCGTTACCCATTTCGTTATGACCGCGCGCTGGCGTAATGGTTCGTAAGGATTTTCTGGTATTCCTCCCTTTCCAGTAGGGGTAAATTTACTTGCACTTCTCACACCTCCGGAAGTGCAACCTTGAGCAATTTGTTGGGACGCATCAGTTAAGTTACTTGGTAATTCGATTAAACCGCGATTGGGATCGATATCAGGTTCAGCGATAGAAACTTCTCCTTGCGCTCCGTTTTCAGAACTAGCTGTGATGTCGCTAGTACTAGCCGATTCAAGTGGACGCGCTTCAATACCGAAAATGCCTTGGTTCTTCGTTGTAATTGTGACGTTACCACCTCTACCATTAAAAGCATTTGCGGTAATATTACTGTTTTCCTTGGGTATAGCAACGATAAATTTTGAATTGATATTGATATTGCCACCATCACCACCTTTTCGCTCAGTACCTGCGTTGGTAGAGATGCTGCTATTACGACGAAGTAAAAGTAAATTGCTATTCAGTTTAATATCACCACCATCTCCTGATGCAGATTCTGAGTTGAGCCTACTTTGGTTATCTAAAGTAATTTTAGGAGAAGTGATAGTGATGTCACCAGTATTACCTGTTATACTTTGGGCTGAAACTATAGAATTTTTTAGTAAAACTTCACCACCCCTTGTAATAACATCGACATTCCCCGCCGAACCCTTTCCTAAACTTGAGGCTAGCAGTTGGGCACCATTTTCTAATTTTAGAGAAGCAGCATCAATACTGATATTACCGCCTTTTCCAATACCACCTGCTTCTACTTGGCTTAAAATAATAGACTTTTCAACGAAAACTTCACCAGAAGCAGTTACATTTACATTACCAGCCGAACCCTTTCCTATCGTTGAAGCAGTAATAAAAGTACTGTCTCGTAACTTAAAAGAACCAGCATTAATGGTAATGTTTCCTCCATTTCCTTCCGCTCCGGCATTCAAACGACTGCTTATTCCACTAGGAACATCTCCCCTCTTTCCAGCAATATCCACTAAACCTGTAACTTTCACCTCAATATTTCCCGCATTTCCCCTTCCTCCAGGTCGCTTTTCACTTGGTTCTTTGATGGAGGTTAGTAATTGGGCGCCATTTTGCAGTTTTAGAGAAGCAGAATTGACATAAATATCACCACTGTTTCCCACACCCCCTGCTTCCACTTGACTTAAAATAGTAGAATTTGCAACAAAAACTTCACCTTTTGCAGTTATATTAATATTCCCTGCTTGACCTTTTGAACCTTGGCGCACATCATTGATAATGGTGCTTTTTGAATTTGCAATATCGGGGGAATCTTCAATGTTGATTTTTCCAGTCGCATTTAATGTAATATCCCCTCCAACAGTCTCAGATGTGCCCACATCTTTTCCAATACCAGCAGAAAGGGTAGTTAATTTGAAAAGTTCTATATTATTTGCATTAATTACAATATCACCGCCACCAGCGCCTTGTACATACACACCAGCTTGCTTCTTCAAAGATACTGAAGCACGATCTGCATTATCAGGGAATCTCAATTTAAAATTATCATTATTTTGTATCCGCTCAATAAGTAGGGGTAGCCTCCTAGCACAACAGCATGGCGCCATT